>ERZ1036464.11-NODE-11-length-127373-cov-10.573548_pt1 | contig 127373 bp, 91 predicted proteins | sample MGYA00514230_ERZ1036464 | MGnify/ENA primary metagenome ERZ1036464 (study PRJEB33795, sample SAMN09464918) | human gut metagenome | isolation source: Bloodstream | host: Homo sapiens | place: USA: Stanford, California | collected 2016-06 ... | reverse complement strand
CTTTTGACTTTATTATAACTTGGAGAGAAACACGCACGAGGCCGAATGCTTACGGTGAAACGATAAATTGAAAAGGAAGAATACGTCATTCCGACTGCCGGTTATTCCAACCCTTCCAGCATTCTTTTTAAAACAACTGTAGCAGAAATTTCCCGGTTGGCCGCTTCAGGAATAACCAACGAAGTAGGCGCTTCAATCACCTCATCGGTCACAATCATGTTTCTTCTCACCGGCAGACAATGCATAAAGAAAGCATCGTTTGTCACTGCCATGTGCGCCGCATCTACCGTCCAGTTCATATCCTTGCTCAGGACCTTTCCATAGTCGGCAGGACGGGTGACACCGGGACATGCCCAGTTCTTGGCATAGATAAAGTCAGCCCCTTCAAAGGCTTTCATCTGGTTGTATTCCACCTTCGCGCCACGGACAAACTTCGGGTCCAGCTCATAGCCTTCGGGATGAGTGATGACAAAATCCACATCGGCCTCGTTCATCCAGTCGGCAAACGAGTTGGGAACGGCCTGAGGCAATGCACGCGGATGCGGCGCCCAAGTCAAGACCACCTTGGGACGGTCTTTCTTCTTATACTCCTCGATGGTAATCAGGTCGGCGAAAGCCTGCAACGGATGACCGGTAGCGGCTTCCATGGAGAATACAGGCTTGCCGGAATACTTGATGAACTGATTCAGAATCTTTTCGGTATAATCATCCTCGCGGTTCTCAAAATGAGCGAACGAACGCACACCGATGATATCACAATAAGAAGCCATCACCGGAATAGCCTCCAGTAAATGTTCACTCTTGTCGCCATCCATAATGACACCGCGCTCAGTTTCCAGCTTCCATGCACCTTGGTTCACATCAAGCACAATCACATCCATGCCCAAGTTACGGGCTGCCTTCTGGGTGCTCAAACGGGTACGCAGACTATTGTTGAAGAAAATCAGCAGGCAAGTCTTATGCTTTCCCAGGGTTTCATATTTATAGCGGTCTTTCTTGATTTCGAAAGCTTCGGCAAGGGCACTCTTCAAGTCGCCCAAATCGTGTACGTTTGTAAAGTATCTCATAATTTTTTCATTTATAGTATTATTGTCTTATTTGTCCATCCCCCTGAATAATCCACTTGTATGTGTTCAGTTCCTCCAGTCCCATCGGACCACGGGCGTGAAGCTTCTGCGTGCTGATACCTATTTCCGCTCCCAGTCCGAACTCACCTCCATCGGTGAACGAAGTAGGCACATTCACATAGACACAAGCCGCATCCACCATCTTCATAAAATAATCGGCCGCCCAGTCATTCTCCGTCACAATACATTCACTATGTCCCGAACCATAGATAGAAATGTGGGCCACAGCCGCCTGTATGGTCATAGTCGCCGTCACTGCCATTTTGTAGTCCAGAAACTCTGTTCCGAAAGTATCCGTAGAAGCATGTTTCAGCAAGTGGGAAGGGTAAGAAGTCTTCAGATAATTGTAACACAAGTCATCGGCATAGATTTCCACGTTGTCCTGCTGCAAGCCGCTACAAAGAGTGGAAAGGTCGGTCAGCCGGTTCACATCTATAATCAGACAGTCCAAGGCATTGCACACGCTGACACGGCGTGTCTTGGCGTTGCGGATAATGGCGGCTCCTTTCGCCACATCACCCTCCTTGTCAAAATAAACGTGACACACACCGGCTCCTGTCTCGATGACGGGAATCGTGGCGTTCTGCCGCACATAGTCTATCAGCCCCTTGCCGCCGCGGGGGATAATCAGATCCACATAGCCGCGGGCATGGAGCAGCGCGTCGGCCGAATCATGTCCTGCCGGCAACAATGCCACCAGATAAGGAGACAAGTGGGCTACATCCAGCAAGGTATTCCGGATAATCTCCACTAGGATACGGTTGGAGAAATCGGCATCACTTCCCCCTTTTAATATACAGGCGTTGCCGGATTTGAAACAAAGTGTAAACACATCCAAAGTCACATTAGGACGAGCTTCATAAATAATGCCTATCACCCCGAAAGGCACACTTACCTTGGTCAGCTTCATGCCATTGGGACGCACGGTCTGGCTCAGTATCCTTCCCGATGGAGAAGGCAGCGTGGCTACCTGCCGTATGCCTCCGGCTATAGCGCGAATACGTTCCGCTGTCAGTTTGAGACGGTCATATTTGGGATTCGACGGATCCATCGCCGCCAGATCCTTGGCGTTCTCTTCCAGAATCCGGTCCGTAGCAGCCTCCACCCTGTCGGCCAATGCATACAAGGTGTCATTGATGATCTCCTCCTTGCAGAAAGCAAGAGATCCTTTTGCCTGCCGCACCTGTTTAAAAATATCTTTTATCTGTTCCATAGTCACTTCATTTTATCTAAATCATTACCACACCGCATCAGTCCAAATACAAATAATCATAGTGTACCATAGGTTTCTGTCCATGTTTCCCCTGCAATGCACGCGCTTCTGCCGAATCAAATCCGATGCGTCCCACTCCTATCTGCCTGCCCCGGTGGTCTATGATTTTCACTATATCATCTTTTTCAAATTCCCCTTCTATGCGGACCACTCCCACAGGAAGCAAGCTTACCGCCTTCTGTCCTTTCAACACTTTCACGGCCTGTTCGTTCAAATGCAGCTCGCCTTTCGCAAAGCCTTCGCTGTGGGCAATCCACTTTTTCACGCTGGATACTTCGCCTTCTGCCGGAATAAAGCGCGTACAAACCGTCTCTGTCGGATGTTGCAGCAAATCGACCAGAATATGGTCTTTCTTGCCGTTGGCTATAATGACGGTAATGCCCTCATCGGCCACCTTGCGGGCAATGGTAGTCTTGGTCAGCATACCGCCCCGGCCGAATCCCGATTTCTCCGTCTGTATATAGTCCGAAAGATCCTTTCCCTGCTCCACCTCCCGTATCACCTGCGTACCGGGGGTAGAAGGAGAACCATTGTATATGCCGTCAATATTGCTCAGTATGATTAACGCCTGCATATCCATCATGGAAGCGATCATTCCCGAAAGCTCGTCATTGTCTGTAAACATCAGTTCGGTGACCGAAATGGTATCATTCTCATTTACGATAGGTATGACACCGTTCTCCAGCATCACCATCATACAGTTGCGCTGGTTCAGGTAATGACGGCGCGTGCCGAAACTTTCTTTCGTAGTCAGCACCTGCCCGACGGGAATACCGTGTTCGCGAAACAGCTCATAGTACCGGTTGATCAGTTTTGCCTGGCCCACCGCCGAGAAAAGCTGCCTTTGCTCCACGCTATCCAATTTCTTGGAAGGCTTGATCTCGCTGCGTCCCGAAGCTACCGCCCCGGATGAAATCAGAATGACTTCCACCCCGGCTTTGCGCAATTCCGCCACCTGGTCTACCAATGCCGACATACGCGTCACATCCAGCGTACCGTCTTTACGCGCCAACACATTACTACCGATCTTTACTGCTATTCTTGTAAACTGAACTGCCATTTCTCTTGTTATTTTAGAAACACAAATATAGATATTAAAATCAATCTGTAAAGTCAAATAAGCCAAAAATTAACCTTTATCGTATTTGTGTGCATGTATTTTAATTCTCATCTTTGCAAAATGAAAATATATAACGATAATATTCAATAGTCAAACGTATGGTTAAAGCTATTTTTTTCGATATTGACGGTACACTGGTTTCTTTTGAAACACATAAGATTCCTGCTTCGACCCAAGAAGCATTAAAGACACTTCGTGATAAAGGCATTAAAATATTTATTGCTACCGGACGCCCACAATGTTTAATAAACAACCTGGGTGACTTAGAGTTTGACGGGTATATCACCGTAAACGGAAGCTATTGTTTTACCGCCGGCCACCAGCCCATTTATAAAGGTTGCATCCCGCAAGAAGACATTGAACGGCTTATCACTTTTCAACAGAAATATCCGGTACCTTTCGTTTTTGCATACGGCAATGAAATGTTCGTCACTGAAGTGAATGACAGAGTACAGGCTGTTTCCGATCTGATTGAAATTCCTGTTCCCCCTGTCGCCTCCATAGAAGAAGCCCGTGGAAAAGACATCCTGCAAATAATGGGGTACTTTACGGCCGAAGAGGAAAAAGAAACAGATATATTCGGCAAAGTGCTGACCCATTGCGAGCCAATGCGCTGGTATCCATTGTTTGCCGACATCATTGCACGGGGCAACAGTAAAAGTACGGGAATAGACAAGGTACTGGAATATTTCGGCATCAACCTGAAAGACACCATGGCTTTCGGTGACGGCGGCAATGATATCCCCATGCTGAAACACGTAGCCACAGGGATAGCTATGGGAAACGCCGAACCTCATGTAAAAGCTGTGGCCGACTATGTGACCACCTCCGTAGATGAAGACGGAATAGCCAATGCGTTGAAACATTTCGGATTAATCTAAAGAAGGTTCGATAAAAGGAAAATGAATGCAGAGAGTATCCTCATGAGAGATCCCAAACTAAGGTTTTTCATGTCGTTTATTAATTTAAGAGATGCAAAGATATTCATTTACTTCTTATTAATTCGTTTCTTGTTTTGATTTCTTGACCCATTTTTCCAGAAAACTCTTTATCTTTACGCAAAATATTTATTAATTGCGAATCTATGAAGAAAACCAATTCTATCCTTTGCGCATTTGTATTGGCAGGCTCGCTCTTCGGCTGTTCCACAACACAGCAGAAGACAGGCGAAACTGACTACACGCAGTATGTTAACACGTTCATCGGAGCAGCAGACAACGGACATACCTTTCCCGGTGCCTGCCGTCCTTTCGGCATGATCCAGACAAGCCCCGTAACCGGAGCTGTCGGCTGGAGATATTGCTCGGAATATGTGTACACCGACTCCCTGATATGGGGATTTACCCAGACACACCTGAATGGAACAGGGTGTATGGACCTGGGAGACATCCTGGTGATGCCGGTTACCGGAACACGCGCCCGTGCCTGGGACGCTTATCGCAGCCACTTCCCCAAAGACAAGGAAGCAGCGACTCCCGGATACTACACCGTAGAGCTGGCCGCCCCCGGCGTGAAGGCCGAACTGACCGCCTCTCCCCATGCCGCCCTGCACCGTTATACCTATCATAACGCCGACTCGGCATCTGTATTGATTGACCTTCAGCACGGACCTGCATGGAACGAAAACCAATACCATTCGCAAGTACAAAGTTGCGAAACCAATTGGGAAGATGCACAAACCTTGACCGGACATGTACGCAACAGCGTATGGGTGAACCAGGATTACTTTTTTGTTATGAAGTTCAATCGTCCCGTCATAGATACCCTGTATCTGCCCATGGCCGAAACTGAAAAAGGGAAACGCATCATCGCTACTTTTGACATGAAGCCGGGAGAGGAACTGCTGATGAAAGTAGCCATGTCCACCACCGGCGTGGATGGAGCCAAGAAGAATATGGAAGCGGAAATAGCCGACTGGAATTTTGAAGGAGTGAAGCAAGCAGCCCACAACGAATGGAACAATTATCTGAGCCGCATTGAAGTAACGGGTACGGATGACGAGAAGACCAACTTCTATACCAGCTTCTACCATGCCCTGATACAGCCCAACCAAATCTCGGACGTAGACGGATGGTACCGTAATGCAGCCGATTCCATCGTTAAAGCCGGTAACGGAGCTTTTTATTCCACTTTCTCCTTATGGGACACTTATCGTGCCGCCCATCCGTTTTACACCTTAATGGTTCCTGAAAAAGTAGACGGATTCGTCAATTCATTGGTAGAACAGGCTGAAGTACAGGGCTTCCTGCCTATCTGGGGACTTTGGGGAAAAGAGACATATACCATGATTGGCAACCACGGTGTTTCAGTTATCGCCGAAGCGTACCGCAAAGGGTTCCGGGGTTTTGACGCCGAACGTGCCTTCAATGCTATCAAAAATACCCAGACCGTATCTCATAAACTGAAATCCGATTGGGAAACTTATATGAAATACGGTTATTTCCCTACAGACTTGATTAAGACAGAATCAGTATCCTCCACACTGGAATCGGTATATGACGATTATGCCGCAGCCGATATGGCCCAACGTATGGGTAAAGAGGAAGATGCCGCTTATTTTGCCAAACGTGCCGATTTTTATAAGAACCTGTTTGATAAAGAAACGCAGTTCATGCGTCCCCGTAATGCTGACGGAAGTTGGAAATCTCCCTTCAACCCTAGTCAGGTTGCCCACATGGAAAGTACCGGTGGAGACTATACCGAAGGTAATGCATGGCAGTACACCTGGCATGTGCAACATGATGTGCCGGGGCTTATTGAGTTATTCGGCGGAGAACAGGCATTCTTAAACAAATTGGATTCTTTGTTCACCTTGAAACTGGAAACCACCCAGGCAGATGTTACCGGCTTGATCGGTCAATATGCACACGGCAACGAACCCAGCCATCACATTACTTATTTATATACGTTGGCAGGCCGCCCCGAACGTACCCAGGAACTGATCCGTGAAATCTTTGATACGCAATATCGTCCCGAACCCGACGGACTCTGTGGCAATGACGACTGCGGACAGATGTCAGCATGGTATATGTTCTCGGCTATGGGGTTCTATCCGGTAGATCCGGTAAGTGGCAATTATGTCTTCGGCGCTCCGCAGCTGCCTGAAATCGTTTTGAATCTGGCCGACGGAAAGACTTTCACGATCATTGCCGAAGGATTGTCAAAGGAACACAAGTACATTGACAGCATCACACTGAACGGTGAACCCTATACAAAGAATTATATCTCGCATGAAGATATTTTGAAGGGTGGGACTTTGGTGTATAAGATGAAATAAGGAATCTACCTCATTACAGGAAGAGGGTATAACAGCCGGCTCCGGCTATATACCCTCTTCCTGTTTTCTGCTCCTGATGCTTTCCAAAGGATCATAATGCTCCAGGTATCATGTCCTTATCCATGAAACATGATCATTATCTGCATAACTTCTGCTTTAGATATCTTGTAACTGCCACATTAAATTATTGCCATGAACCATGTCAAGTCAGAGCATGGTACAATGGGCAACACAAAAATACAACTCTCATATTTGCTCAATCCAAACTTTATTACGTTACATGTTTTATGTAACATAAAAACTGCAATGAAGAATATTCCTACTAATCCATTTTTAATAACCGGTTACCAAGGCCCCGACTATTTCTGTGACCGCGAAAAAGAAACAGCTTCTTTAATGTCAGCATTAAAGAATGGCAGAAATATTACATTAATCAGTCCACGCCGTATGGGAAAGACAGGACTAATAAAGAATGTATTTTACTATATTCAAAAAGAAAATAAATCTGCCGCCTGTTTTTATCTGGATATATTTTCAACCCAGAATCTTCAGGAGTTTGTATCTCTACTGGGACGAAGTGTGTTGGGAAAATCAGATACCTTATCACAGAGTACCTTAAAATCGCTATTCTCATTCTTTAAGAGTTGCCGTCCGGTCATCAGTACCGATGAAATTACAGGGATGCCATCTGTAACACTCGACTTTATTCCGGAACGTTCAGAAGAAACCTTGAAAGAGATTTTCACCTGCCTAAACCAATCGGGAGTAGAATGTTACATAGCCATTGATGAATTCCAACAAATAATGGAATATCCGGAGAAAGGAGTGGAAGGCCTGTTGAGATCGTATATCCAGTTCACCCCGAATGTGCATTTCATCTTTTCGGGCAGCAAAAAGCATTTGATGGAGTCTATCTTCTTTTCCATCAAAAGGCCTTTTTACCAATCTACGCAGAAACTTTTCCTGGCCCCTATTCCCTATACCCCTTACCGGGAGTTTGCCAAGAAACTGTTTGATGGAAGAAAGAAAACTTTGCAGGAAGATATCTTCCATGAAATTTATCAATCGGTAAAAGGGCATACGTGGTATATGCAATATCTTTTAAACAGATTGTATTCATTGCCACAGCAGACTCCGACGATAGAACTGTTGCATACACTCATGCAGGAAATCATACAGGAGGAAGAATATACTTATCAAACCTATTTCCAGTTTTTAACTTCCAATCAGATTCAGTTGCTGAAAGCTATAGCCAAAGAGGAAATTGTAAGTGAGATTAACAGTGCCACATTCATAAAGAAATATGATTTAAAAGGAGCCAGCAGCATAAATGTAGCATTAAAGTCTTCAATTAATAAGGAGTCTGTCTTAAAAGAGCAGCAAGGATATATAGTATACGATCGTTTTTTTGCAATTTGGCTCAAAGGACTAGTATGAATAATTGAAATCTCCATCACTATGAACTATGAATACAAAAGGAATTCTTATTGCAATTCTGGCATTGGGAAGCATAACGTTTACCAATGCCCAACAGCCTGCCGGCTATTTCTTCAAGGAATTTACTTCAGGAAAAGTTTCATTGAAATTCACTTCTGAAATTATATTCAAAAGATAAGCAACAACCTGTCAAAGAGTTCATTGAAACAGAAAAGGTCAAGATACCCCCAAAAAGATATACTAAAAGTCTTGAAACGGTTTCAATAAAAAGAGGCGTCCGAAAAGTTGAATCTAGTTTCTTCAGGTTCTTATAAAAAGCAGAGCAAGCCCCCACTATTCAGTGAAAGACTTGCTCACAGCTTAAAGTTTACTCCTTATTATTTTCGATCAAAGCATCTTATTACTCTTTATTATCCGTCGTATAGCCTGGAGTTTGTTTCAATTCTTTGTTATTGGTCAAAGTATTAGCATCAATCGGCCATAACAATCGGCTGGAATTTGCAGTAGAATACTTCTCTGTATACCCTAAAGTACGGATATCATACCACCGTTTTCCTTCATACATTAATTCACGGAGCCGTTCTTTCAAAACAGCTTCCACCGGATTTTCATCACCGGCTACAAAAGGATTATTGGTGTAAAAATCACCTTTGTCATTAGGATAAGCTACAGTAGCCTTATTAGCCTCAAAATACTCTTTACCATAAGCACGTTCACGCACCGCATTGATTTCCGCTGCAATATCTTCCCCCAACAATGCCTTGGCCTCCGCCAATAACAACAAACAATCTGCATAGCGGTAGATGGGATAGTCATCCAACCAGCTACGTGTAGAGCTACCAGCTATCATCGTTCCTTGGAATTTATAAGGAATAGGAGCTACATATACCAAATTACCATCAGCATCCTTCTGATAAACAGCCTTTATAGAGCCTGCCTTGCGTGTATCCCCCTTCAAGAATACTTTATTATAGAAATCTTTCTTAATCTGAAGTCTAATCAAACCATTCATTTCAGCATCTTTAGTATCAGCATACGAAACCCCATCTTCATTAAAATAAATGCCTGAGGTCATGTAAGCCTGTTGAGGAACCAAAGTCATTCTATAAGAATCCTTCCACATATCATATTCATCTTGTCCGTTATGGATGGTGAAAATGATTTCTTCGTTCTTCTTATTATTATAAGCAAAAACATCGGTAAAATTGCTTTCCAAACCTATTCCCGGACAGTTTTTAACTTCCTGCAAAGCCGATTTTGCCATGTTATAATCAGTTGCTCCACCGTCCATCTGCTTACCGCTCCACAAATAAACTTCACCTTTCAACATTTTAGTTGCCCCCAATGACCAATAATGCTTCCCATATTTATAAGAATAATCATTGCCAAATGCTGCTTCTGAAGCAGATATATCATTCTTGATTTGTTCCATTACAGCACTTGCAGGAGAAGCCGGTTTCAGGATGTTAGCCAAATCAATGGTAGAACCACTGGTATAATCCAAATGTAAAATTACATCTCCCCATGAACGGAGCAGATGAAAATACAAGAAAGCACGCATACCATAAGCCTCACCCAAATAATAGTTCTTCGACACCTCTGGCAACAGTTGGGTTTCTGTTGTTTTGGCAATCATCAAGTTTATTTGATTAATAACCCCATACAAGTCAGCAAAGTTACTTAGTCCCACATTTTCCGCATTCAGCGAATTATAAGGAAATCTTTCCATTCCTTGAGTCGCTTCACCACCAAATGGATCATCACCATAAATATCCGCACGAGGTTCACCTAAAATAAAGAGATTATATGTCCGTTCCCTAAGTTGAGCATGCAAACCTACATTAAATGCACTGAAATGAGTGTCACTTTTCCAGTAATTGGGATCAGTAATAGTACTTTCTGATTCCAAATCCAAAGAATTGCATCCTGTTGCCATCGGCAACAGGGTCATACCAGCTAATACATATATAAATATCTTTTTCATAATTATCTTCCTATTTTAATCTTAATTTATTTAGAATGTTACAGATAATCCGAACAATACAGTTCTAGGAGTAGGATAACGTCCGTTATCAATACCGCGACCATAGGTAGTACTTACCACCGGTTCGGGAGAAACGCCTTCATAACCGGTAATATAGAATAAGTTCTGTCCGGTTACATAGACAGAGGCATCGGTCATGTGTACTTTGCTAATCAGTGATTTGGGCAATTGATAACTCAACGTAATTTCACGTAAAGCCAAATAATCTCCTTTCTCATAAAAACGTGAGCTATTACTATCAGCCGCAGTATTACTATCGTTGGAACGGGTTATGTTCTTTTTGCTTAACTGATCTGCATAATAGAACTTGGGCAAATCCGAATTAGGGTTTGCTTCGCTCCAAGTATCTTTCACCTTATCGATAACATTGAAACTACCCTGATATTGTCCCAATGAACGAGCAGCCAAATCATTGTATAATGTATGACCTAAAGCATAGTCAAAACGAGCATACAATGAAATACCTTTATAACCAAACGTTGTAGAGAAACCACCTGTAATATTCGGGAAAATATTACCAACCACGTAGCGATCATACCCATTGATGACATCATCACCATTCATATCTTCCCAACATACATCACCCGGTTCAATGGGTTGCCATCCTGTTGATTCTTTGTAAGGTTTATTAGTTAACGGATTAATTTGATCGGCCAAGCCCGGACCATACAGATTCGCAACTTCATCAATACGCATATTAGCATGCTGTTTCACATCATCCCAATCTTTGAAAATATGTTGCTGTTTATAGGCTACCAATTCACCCAACTTACCTCCTTCTTGACGACCTGCAATCCATTTTGTCGGGAATTTACCATCTGCACCTACTTTTCCAGCAGCGACTTCGTATCCACCAACCCGATTTTTGTCTACACCATTATAAGGCAGGCTAATTATCTTATTAGCTACAGAAGAAATATTGGCATTCATATCCCAAGTAAAGCCACCTTTATTAATGATGTTAGCCCTGACTTCCGCCTCAAAACCATAGTTACGCAACGTTCCTTGATTAGTTACAATATCAGAAAATCCGGTATATCCCGGCAATGCTTGTTTCGTCAGCAAATCTTTTGTATCACGGCTGTAATAATCCAAAATAAAAGATAACCTATTCTGCAAGAAGCCAATATCCAAACCCACCTCAAATGTCTGACTCTGTTCCCAACGGAGATTAGTATTTAACAGTTTGGAATTGTAAGTCCAGTTGCGCCACCATAGTTTTTAGATTCCACTTGTGCATACTCCCCATACACTTCATAGTTACCAATACCGTTTACATTACCATTCACACCATAACTTACACGAGGCTTTAGGTTAGAAATAACTCCTGATACTTTTGAGTCTTTCCAAAAGTCCTCTTCCATAACATTCCAACCGACAGACACGCCTGGGAAAAATCCCCAACGATTATCTTTCAAACGAGAAATACCATCATAACGCGCTGTAAAAGACAACAGATATTTCATGTTATAGTTATAATTAATACGACCAAATCCAGACAATATGCGATAAGCTGTTTTCTCAGTTCTAGTAAAAGTACGATTAGAACCAACATTCAATGTCGGCACATCATCTGTAGGAGAGCCCTGTGTCTTAGCTTCAAAGTCAAACTGATTGTAGGTATAGTATTCACCACCAATCATCGCTTCCAAGTTATGTTTTTCTGCAAAAGTACCAGTATAAGTCAAAGAAGCATTCAATTGAACCTGCTGATATTTTTGCACCCACGCTTCTGCCTGACGGGTTGTTTCCGGTGTAGTAGTGGTCTGGGTCTGATAAGCTTTATTGAATTTTTCACGCTGGTAATCATAATTCAATAAAGAAGCATTTCCATTCAATACCAATTGTTTGGGAAGAATATCCAAAGTAAAACCGATATTATAAGTAGCGCGTGTAGTACTGTTCTTCTGGGTAAGTTTATCTCTGTAATAAGCAGGGTTACCATCACCTGTTCCAAATCCGGCTGCCGGAGTACCATCTTCATTCCAAGGATTCCAAGTAGGGCGCTGAGAACGAGTACGGTAGAAGAATTCGTAAGAACCAATCCACAGTTCCGGACGAGTAGACCAAACATAAGAAACACCAGCTTTCACATTCAAAATAGGCAATATTTTATATGAGGCGTTGAATGAGCCACTGAATCGTTAAAAACCTGTTCCCTTAATCATACCATCTTCATTATAGTATCCCAAACTACTGGCAAAAGTACTTTTATCATTACCGCCTGTAATATTAAGATAATGATCTTGTGTAATGGCACTACTACTGAACACCTCATCATCCAGTTGGCCTGAATAATCTTTGAATAAAATTTGCTTTCCTTCATAAAATGGATCGTCCATCACAGACCATCCCTCATTTTTCAAATGAGCATTATCATCTGTCAAATACTGGATATCAAACAAGCTGTTTCCAATGCCATATCCTTGCTGAGTATCCACATTAGTACGTCCGGTTCTCAAATATCCCAAACGGTTATAATAGATATAATCCTCTGCATTACAGAATTCATACCCTTTGCGAGTAAAGTTCTTACCTATTTTAAATTTATAGTTAATCGAAGTTTTACCTTCCTTTCCACTCTTGGTTTCTATCAAAATAACACCACCATTTGCACGAGCTCCGTAAATAGCTGTAGAAGCAGCATCTTTTAATATCTGAATAGATTCGATATCAGATGGATTAACATCCGACATACTATTACGCACAATACCATCAACAACCACTAAAGCATTACTATTTTCGCCAGTAATTGTCGCCCCACCACGAAGAGTTATATCAGGATTAGTACCTGGTTGACCAGTCGTATTTACAACACGCAACCCTGTTACTGAACCTTGTAAAGACTGACCTGCATTACTGTAAGCCGCATTCTTCAATACACTATTGTCCAATTTCGAAATTGCTGTAGTCAAAGCAGCGCGTTTCTGCGAACCGCCGTAACCGGTAATCACCACTTCATCCAATACTTCCGTATCATCTTTCAAAATGATATTCAACGACTGTCCTACATACTTAATCTCCTGAGTTTTGTAACCGACGAATGAAATCTGAATTACATCTCCATTCTTTACATTGGTTAAAGTGAAATTGCCATCAAAATCAGTAATAGTACCATTGGTCGTTCCCTTTACTATTACAGATGCACCAATAACAGTTTCACCTGTACCATCTTTCACCACACCGGTACAAGTTTCACTCTGCTGTGTGATTTCTACATCGGTTATGCCTGAGACAGGCACTGCATAAGCTGCTCCAGTTGTTGTTCCCATCAGGAATAGCAGCATACTGACTGACTTTAGCCGTTTTAACATAGCTGTGATTTTTTTTAATTATTTATTGAAAATCATATAATCCTTTTTGGCAAAGTTCTTTTGGAACTATGATAATATATAAATATCTGGAAATCACTATATTAAAATCATAGGCATACAGGATGAATATGTAAATAACGTGAGTTCGAAATAAGAATAAATATATTTCACTTATAATTAGAAACATAGCGATAAAAGTATTAAATTTATAGTGCTGAATTATAACATTTAAACGATTACCACTATGTTTCCAGAGTCGAAACTACAAGTTTTTTATAAGTGATTGAGAATGAGATAAGTTTTTATCTCATAAAAAGAAGAGGTTACGAATTAGAAATAAACAGAATGTAGCATCCTGCTGTGATTTGCATAACCATCCAAAGAACTCTTTCGGTTGCAAAGGTACGATATTTAATCGGGGATAAAGAATGTTTTAAGATTTTTTATCCTCGATTTTTTGCTTGGATAAATCTGTTTCATTAAACCATACTCTTCTCTATTCTTTGCTATTTCCATTTCAATCCATTCAAACATATGTGGCAAGGATTCCTGTTTTGAATGGTCTATTTCGTTTGCATATATTCTCATCCTTTCGTGTGTTTTGTATAAAAGTCAGCCGTCGTCGCAGAAAGACAGTCCTCGTACCTCAGACTAACTTTCCCCGACTATGGCACGGCAAGAAAAATCCTTGACAGTATGCCTTGAAATGCTTCAAGACTATACTGCCAAGGACTTTTCTTTGTTTGCCGTGCTGACAACGGCTGACTTTTATAGCCACAACTCGCAGTTCCATTTTTATCGCACAATCCAAACGACATGAAACAGTGGCACGCCACCCTTTCATGTCTCAGTAGTACGGCATGAGGAAAAGTGTTTCTTTTTGTCGGTTGCAGGCTAACCGATCAAAATAAACACCATTCCTTGATTTGCCGTACCATTTTGTTTGCATACTCCACCGCAAGAAAGAAGTCATTGATGTAAACCTCAACGACCACTTTCATGCTTGGCTGCACAGCCTTGGAGAAAACCCGATGCAAGAAGCATGGACAAGCCATACTCTTCTTTCACCGGAATTTCTCTGAAGGCTGTGCCATTCTTGTATGCGATTTCCATTTTCCTAAAAACATTTGCAAGACAGTAATTGTATCCTTTTCTAAGAAATGAGTATGCGATAATCGTGCAGTCCAAAAACTTCCGTGAAGTTTCTATTTTCATTTGCCGCTCTGATTTTCTTTCCTCCACATGGTCTTTCCTTTTGGCATCAACCGTTATCGTGCAGGTGCAAAGGTATGGCAGCGGGCTTTGGAAATAAAAGGTCGAGCCTTCGGTTTTCGAAAAAATCTCCACACCGTTGGGTAGTATTTTTCCGAAAAACCTTGTATTTCCAGCCTCGCCGCCCTTGAAAGGCACCTGAAACGAAACGACCGATGCGACAGGAAGACGCAAAAAAAATGTCGGAAAAGGGAGCGACAAACAGGTGAAGAAACGAGAACTTCCCTTCAGTTCCTGGAACCGCAAATAAATTTAATTCAAGGCTATATGACAACAAACATCAACATAACACAGACTTGGTGGAGATTACTCTCCGCAGTCGGCTCAACCCTCATCACTTTGGTGGCTTGGTTGGGATATATGGCTCTCTGCATGGTCGGTGAAGTCATATTGGGAATTGTGAAGTTCATCTTCGGCATCATCATTTCCATTCTTTCTATGGTGGTACTGATTGGAACATTCATTTGGTTATTAACACTTTAAAGTACAAGCGATATGAACAGAAGCATTGAAGCGATACCTACATGGTCACCTGCTACATCATCAATGGCGATGCAAGCGGACTGACAGACGAGGAAATCCGTATGGTGGACGAAGCCATACGCAAGAACAATATTGAGATAGTAAGTCCAAGATACAACGAGGACATGTGCACAGAACCTTACTTCAGCCATTATCCGTTCTTCGGACTGCCTACAGAAGTTGAGGACTGCGACATCATCTATCACGAGTAACAACCCCTTTAACAACATCAGATATGAACACTACAGAATATTTCAAGAGAACCATACAAGCCTATTTGGAGGAGCGTGCAATGGAGGACGAACTCTTTGCAGCCAAGTATGACAACCACGACAAGAACATAGACGATTGCGTCACCTATATCCTTAATTGGGTACAGAAGAGCGGTTGCAACGGCTTTTGCGATGACGAGATATATGGGCAAGCCATCCACTACTACGAGGAGAAGGACATCGAGGTAGGAAAACCATTGAACTGCCAAGTGTCTGTTAACCACCACATCGAACTCACAGAGGAGGAGAAGGCACAGGCAAGACAGGAAGCCATCCGCCAATATCAGCAAGAGCAGATGAACAAGATGCGTAACAGAGATACCGCCAAGCGCACCTCACAGAGAACGGAAACAGAAGTTCACCAACCATCATTATTCGACACGTTATGAAACCAAGAACGAAATATCAGAAGCAAGTCGTAACCTCAAACAAGGGGTTACGACCTATCAAGGGAGCGCAAATGCAATGGGCATTCCGTGAATGTCTTGACCACTATGCCTTTCAGTTGAAGCACGGACAGACCACCTGCATGGACTGCGGACACACTTGGACAACGGACGAGGATGCGGACAAATGTGTCTGTCCGAAGTGTAAGGCAAAGTTGGAAGTGCAGCGCACCAAGCGACAGAAGGCAATGTCTTCTACCTATTTCAGCGTACTCACCGAGCGTAAGGGACTGCAACTTATGCGAGCATATCAGATGAAAGCATACTACCGCAAGGGACAAAAGGCAGACATTTATTGTTGGGAGGTGGCACGCTATTGGATGAACGAGAAAGGCAAGGTGGAGGTTATGGCACGCAAGCGCACAATGGGTATCTATATGGACACGTTCTGCTACGACTCCGACATTGAACTGCGCAGGGACAACACCACCTATCAGCATATTGCTTCATTTCCGGTCTGCCCCGATATGAAAGTCATTCCTCAGATATGGCGCAACGGCTTTGACGGAGCGTTTCACGGCATCGAACCGCTTACATTGTTCAAGGCGATGCTGACAGACCACCGCATCGAAACGATGATGAAACAATGTCGTTACGGACACGTCCGCCACTTCATAGACCACCCACGGCACTTGGAAACTTGTTGGAATACCTACAAGATAGCCAACCGCAACCATTACCTTATTACAGACATCGGCAAATGGGCGGACTACATCTATATGTTGGTAGAAATGGGCAAGGACATCAGAAGTCCACATTACATTTGCCCCGACAACCTTGAAGCCGAGCACGACAGAATATCCGAGAAAATCAGAGCAAAGAAAGAAAAGGAGCGCACCGAGGAGGAGATACGCAAGGCATTGAAGAACGAGGACAAATTCAAGGAAATGAAGAGCCGTTTCTTCGGTTTGATGTTCACGGACGGCAATATCGTGGTGAGAATGCTTGAAAGCGTCAGGGAGCATGTTCTTGAGGGCAAGGCGATGCACCATTGCGTAGGCAGCGGTACAAACTATTCACTCAATCCCGACTGCATCATCTTCTCTGCAAGAATAGCCGAACAAAGAGTTGAAACAGTGGAGTTTTCACTCGAACAGATGAAAGTCGTACAATGCCACGGACTACAGAACAAGGACACCGAGCACCATGCCGACATCATCAACTTGGTGAACAGCAATGCAAGACTTATAGAGCAACGAATGGTTGCAACGACATAAAATCCATAAGGGCGGAGCGATGAAAATTCGTTCCGCCACTTTCTTTCATGAGCCGAGGAGCGGAAAAGAAAGTGGCAAAGAAACCGTCTTTTCCTTATCTGCGATGCTTGCAAAGAACAAAGGACAGTCCCCAATCAAAAGGACTGTCCTATTTTTATAAAACCTTATTACTATGGAGTAAACAAGAGCAGATACTCCATTTTTCTTCTTCGCTCGATGGAAGGCACTATCTTTCCGTTCCACCTTTTGAAGTCCACATAATCACGATAGATGTTTCTGTTGCCACTTCGCATCTTGGCATACATCCGGCTTTTCATCACCTTTCCACATCCCACATTGTAGGCAAGTGCTGCCAAGAGCAGTGAGTCACGACCGAAGCCACGGAACATGGCGCAGAGCTTTCTGAGGTCAGAGCGCAGCAAGGCATCGGCTTGCCGTTCCGTCATTTTTGGAGAGAACCGCTCGCCAGGCAACAGCTTGTGTCCATATCCGACATAAGGATAATGCTTCGGTCCGTGCAGACCCTCGTACTTCTTGATGCAGGCGACAGCCAACTCAAAACGTGACACATGACGAACTCGCTTTATCGCCCCTTGCGTCTGGGCAGACAAGCTGCCCGACACAAGAAGCAAGGCTAACAATATCATCAACCTCATACGCTACCGAGTTTGTTGGCACTTCTCGCAAACTCTTCCTCCTCATCAGTATCGTTGAAACAGAACTCCATTTCGTATGACTTGCCGAAGTTGTCCTCTACAACCACGGTCAGCGTCTGTGTCTCCGTACTTGCCGAGGTATAGTAAAGACGGAACTTCTCGTTCTCCAACAGATAGCGGTCGTTAGGCTGGAACACCGTTCCGTTCTCCATTCTCAGCGAACCTTTTCCGTCATGCTGAAAATAGCGGATGGTGTAGATGGTGCCGTCAAACTTTCCCTCCGCCTTCAACTCGCAGCGGATTTCAACAGTCTGTCCACGCACAATGTCCTTTGGTACAGGCATCGTCTCCACCTTGAACGGATACGACTGCTGAATGTCCAGCTCATCGCTGCACGATGAAAGGATTACCGACACGGCACACACGAAAAGGAATGCCAACACGCTCACTGATTTCTTGATTTTATAGTTCTTCTTCATTGTCTTGTTGCTTTTTGAATGAATGTTACTTTCTTGTCTTATGGCTCATCAGGTACTCGTTCAAGTCCTTGTAACCTGTGTATAGATGCGAATGGTCAATGACCTTATCGCCATATCGCTTTTGCAGTTCGACACAGGCATTCTCACCAACTTCGTCATTATCCAAGTGACAATACACTTGTGCATAGCCATCTAAAAGATGATGCACCTTTTGCATATTAGACACCGAGTTGAGGATAATATGATCCTCACCACGACCTATGCCGAGAATTACGGCAGAGAGGAAATCCATAAAACCCTCGTACAGATGGCAGACGTTGCTGTTCCTGCCAATGAGAGTGATGTCCTTTGGCGACACGCAACCTTTGAAGAAGCGGTTGCGTATCTCGTAGCCATCGCTGTTGTTCTTGAAACCGACAGCAAAGAACTGTTTGCCATTGTATCGGTATTCCACCTGACAGCAGAAACGGCTCGCCACGTCAGCCGATATGCCACGCTCACGCAAGTACTGCCTGAGAGCAGGATGGCTCAAAGGCTTTTCCACAATATCACTAAAGGGATTGCCTTTCGCCTTCACAGCCTTTTCCGCTATCCTTTGATTATGCGGAAACGATGTCGGGAAGCTGCCACCAAGCGTTTCAGATATGAACTTGGCTTGTGCCACAAACTCATTGCTGTTGATGAACTCCCCTGCCAGGTTGAAGATGTCACCACCTCTGGCGATGCCATAGTCATACCAGATATTCTTGTTCGTTGATACCCGAAGTGAAGGATTCCGGTCATTGCGGTATGGCGCATGATACCAAAGTCCCGAAGTCTTGTGCTTGACAGGCTCAATGCCGAGAATATAGAGAAAGTCCACAATAGGCACTTGTTTGATTTCATTGATGTCCATAGGCTTTGCGCTTTAGTTGATGATGAACTTCATGCCGATGCCAAACTGCGTATGGAAATGTCCCGTGCTGTTGCCCCATACAAACCGCTCCTTTACGGAAGCGGTCAGAGCAAGCGCATCGGACAGGTAGATTTCCGTTTCCAATGCCACGGCACCACCATAGATAAACGCTCCCTTGTTCTGCAAGGTCGCTCCGTCCGACATGGTTCTCTTGCCCCAATTTACAGACTCATAGCCAGCCAGTGCCGTACCTCCGATATAGAACAGCACCGTCTTACTGTTGTCGGAAAGGAAGTTGTAGGAATAACCGAACTCGCCCGTCATTTGTGCCATTGGAACGGAAGTTTCACGGTAAGGCTGATGTACTTGCAGATATTCCGCCCCATACGTCCACTTGTCACCACCCTTGGTATAGCTCGAAAGTCCGAGACCTGCATAATAGCCAGCCTTGCAGGACTTCTTGCCGTTATATACTCCGTCAGCCATGCCGACCTTCACCTCAATGCCTTTCATCTGAGGCAGGCATCTTTGGGCGAATGCCTGCCCTGCGGTGAGGGCAAGCATTGCCATGATTGCAATGTTTCTTCTTTTCATCCGTTACTTCACGCTAAGTTCGTTGATTGTCAAAGCTCGCACCAAGTCACTGTTCTCCACGACAAACGACTGATGGCGACCGCCTTCCTTCTCGTTCATCTCCACGACAAGCTCCTTGTCGTCGGGAATGGTAAATTTCGGCAAGCAGAACACCGTCTGCTCCGTTTTCTTGCCAGCCACACGCACCACATAGTTGTAGGCACGGACAGGAAGAAGCACCTGCTCCTGAATGGCGGTTCGCTTCGCCACCTTCTTGTCCACCACCTTGAACGTGATATAGTCCACGTCAAACGGCACGTTGCTCTGGTTCTTGATTTCTGTGTGGAAATACAGCAAGTCACTGTGTACATAGATGCCCTTCAAAAGATACTGGATCCCGAAACGCTTGCTGCCGATGTGCTTCACCTTGCGTTTGTTCTCCTTGTGGATGGACTTCATGATGAGGTGTACCAGCATGGGACTTTCCTTGCCCAACTCCTTGAGATAAATCTCCTGCGCATTGTTCGGGCGGTTCACCGCCTCACCGTCATGGATGAAGTCAGCCATCTCGATATTGAGCATAAGCGGTTCCTTGGCATACTTCACATTGAAGGTGTAGAATGAACCATCCTCCGTGATGACGCTCATATTGGTCTCTTTCTTGAAGTTCTTCACGGCTGCTTTTACACGGATAACATTCTCCGCACCGTCCGCCTTGCCAGCTATCAAATCCTCTGATCCCAAGTCAACGTACTTGACAGAGGCAGGAAAGAGAATATGAACCGTCTTGTCATAAGTCACTTCCAAACCATGAGGTGGAATCATGCGGTCGAAGGTCAGCTTCGTGGTCAAGCCGTGATAGAGGTTGCTGTTCTCTTCCTTCTGCGGATACACCTCCTTGGTCAAGGTCAGTTTCTCTTCCTGGTCGGAAGAAACATTGCTTACTTGCTCAGTCTTTACAGACTTCTGCGCTTTTTTCTTGCCTGTCTTCTGCGCTGATGCAGTGCAGGCTACACCCAGCATAAGGGCGAACATGATTGTTGTCTTCTTCATTTTAGTTTGCTTTTAATTAAACTTTTGGATTAAGTGGTATAAATGTTGTTGCCTTTCGGCTAATCTTCCTCTTGGTAGAGCATGACCCTGTAGCCAGCCTTCAGGTGTATCTTGACGGTACGCATCTTCTTGGAGATATACTGCGACACGCCTTGTATGACACCTTTTCCCAAGTCGGAGGCAAGTTGTGCCCCGGCATTGGAGGAAATGTTGATGCTGCTGTTCAGCGAGCTTCCCATGTTGGCACCCACTTCCTTGGCTGCGTCAACCTCCATCGACTTCGGGATGAAGATGCCCTCCTGACCGTCATTGTCATAGACGGCAAGCTCTATCGGGATAATCATGCCGTTGTGCTCAATGGACTTCAAGGCTATGGAAAGCCTTTCGCCTTGCAGTCGTGCCACTCCGACAATGACAGAATTTCGTGGTATCTCCCTATTGCCGACACGCATAGATTCCAACAATCTCAACCTTACTGCCTGTCCGTCCGTTATAGTCTGGTTGCCGTGGATGCAGGCAGAAATCGTGTTTTTGTCGGAAACACCACCTCTTCCGATGGCGGTATTGAACCTTGCCGAAGCCTTTTCCGAGTAAGAGGCTACAAACTCCCCGTTACTTATGGGGCGGTTCAAGGACGAGACTACACGCCTTTGAACTTGCCTTACAGGTGTAATCTTGACTTTCTTGCCCTTGGTGACAGTTTCCTTGTTTTCCTCTGTTGCAGTTTCTGCTGATGAAGGACTTGCCGCATTGGCATTTCCACCAGGCATGTACTTTGCTGCAAGTTGGTAGGACTTTTCCATAAGGGCGACTTGCTCGTCCATATTGGAACGCTTGTTTTCCTGCTGCATCATGCTTGCCTCCAGCTCGTCAAGACGTTTCCTCAACTCAGCATCTTCGCTGCTTCCCCCTTGCTGTGGCTGTTCATAGAAACCGCCCAAGGTCGTGTTCAAGGTTTGGTATGCCTCGGCAGACGAGCGGATGGCATCCGCCTCCTGTCTTTCCGCTTTTGTTGGCTGCTGCCCAGACTGCATCAGGTCAAAGTCCTTTTCTTGCCGTGTAGCAGTCGAATCAATGCCTGGCATGTACTCACCAAGAGTGTTCATTGCTCTGCTTTTTTCCTTTTGCTTGTTGGCAAGATCCTCCTTGGAGTATGCCTTGCGCTTGTCCGCCTCCACATCAGTCTTCTCCGCATCGGGCATTTCCATGTTGAATCCCTTGCTGCCTTTCTCACCCTCTGATGCCGACGGCTTGAAGATAAGCCATAGCACCAGACCGCAGACGAGGCACATGCACGGTATGGCAATCATTTTGTTGCGCTTGATACGCTGTTCCTCTGTCAAAGGCTTCTTTTCCTTTGGAGCCTTATCCGGCTCCACCTTGTCATTCTTCTCCTTCTCCATGTATCAATTCATTCAGGTTGGTCACTTGCTGCCCCTTGTCGGTAGGCAACTTTACACTCTCAATATGCTCAACCTCTATATTTGAGGTCTTGCCGTTTCCGAAGTTGATGATGGATGAACCTATCATGTAAAGGCTACAGAGGGCAAACAAGCCGAACATGACGAGCACGACTTTCAGTCTCACCCTTGGCGGAAGGGAATCCAGCCTGTCACGCAGTCTTCCCTTCATACCATTCACCTTTTCTTGGATTGTCTTAATCGGATTTTCCATTCTTGCTATTTTTATCGTTCTACTGTACTGATGTCCCTGTTCTCCACAATGGTGAAACCTTCAATGGTAAAACCATTCGGGTTATCATCGGAGCGTGTGGCGTTCACCAACCTGCATACGGTGACAAGACTTCTCTCCGTCACATTGCTCTCTCGGAGTATCACCTGCCGTGCGTAGGTCTTGGCTTGATAAGGGTAGTTATCAAAGTTACAGACCACGCTGTCAACTTGCAGCGACTGGTTGATGTTTCCCGCGATGAGTCTGTTGTAAAAACCTTTCTCCGCAAAGTCCTGGTAATAGTTGTATGCGCTCTTGTCTGCCAGCAGCAAGGCTCGTTTCACGTTGTGCTCGATAGCGCTCTTCTCGGGAGATAGCGTGAAGAACAGCTCATGAAAGCGTCTCACGTGTTCCCTTGCCTCGGCAGGTCTGTTCTGTGACAGGTCTTGCGAGAGGGCGAGCATCAGCGACTTGCCTCCATCAAGGACGTATATCTTCTCGCGTTGCTTCTCCGCAAATCGGAATGCGAACACCACCGAGCATATTGCAACAACAGCGCAACCGATGACGAGGACGATGCAGAACAGGCGTATCTGTCTGAACGAGGTCTCGATATTCTTCAATGACTTGAATTCCATTTTTCTTTTCGTTGTATTGTTCATGAATGACTATATTTTCTTAAATCCGCTCTTGATGAGCCTTCCGGCACGTCCTGCCACATTTCCAGCCGTTGCTCCTGTGATGCTTCCGCCCAGTGAGCCTGCCGTGTTCACATTCCGGTTGTAGTTGCCGATGCCACCACGGATATTGTTCGTCTGCCGGCAGCCGACCAGCAAAAGCGCGGCCTGATAGTGAGCGTTACCGCCGATGACTTTGCAGCCGGGGACACCGTGCACTATTTCTCCAATCATGGAGTAGACGGATACTTTGAAGCTCAAAAAACGCCTTCCATCATCAAAGAGGTGCAAGGAAAGAAGAGCTTCCGTTTTGAAGGACATCAGGTATTCCGTTCCAGTTTCTCACTCCCTGCAACCTTGCTGGACAATGCTCCCTATACATTGGAAGCTTGGATATTGAACGACTCCATCGCAGAAAACGAATGTGTAGCCGATTTCACGACATCGCATGACGAACTGGAAAAGATTATGCTGGTAAACGGCACAGAACCGCGCTGCGGAGTTATCAACCACTACGGTTGGTATGAGGATGCCGGTTATAAGGATATGAAAACGCTGGAAAGCAAATGGCAACATGTCTATATCTGCTTTGACGGCCGGATGGAGCAGGTATATATAAATGGACAACTAATCAGCGAAAAAGACATTCAATTGCTGATAAAACCGTCACAATACGTAACTTTGGGGCAGAATGCAGAACGCAACTGGCCGTTCACGGGCTATCTGCATTCACTGAAACTCTGGGACGAATATATTCCGATGAAAAAATAACACCATAAATAGAATGATAACCATGAAGAAACTTTTAGTAAGCACTCTGATGCTTGTCACTGCAATAGGCGGTCAGGCACAAGTGAAAAATCAGTCGCACGGCTACCCCATTGACCCTGTGCCCTTCACTTCGGTAAAAGTGACCGACTCCTTTTGGGGGCAACGCCTCAACGCAAGCCGTGAAGTAACCATTCCTCTTGCTTTCAGCAAATGCGAGGAAACAGGAAGATATCAGAACTTCGTCAACGCAGCGCATCCCAGCGATACGATAAAAGTCGGTGGACTGGCCTTTGATGATACGGACGTCTATAAAACCATTGAAGGCGCCAGCTACCTGTTGCAGACTTACCCGGACAAGAAACTGGCTAAGTACATTGACAGTGTACTGGTGATTGCGGCCGCCGCACAGGAACCCGACGGCTACCTCTATACCAGCCGCACCATGAACCCGAAGCATCCGCACGAATGGGCGGGAAGCAAGCGCTGGGAAAAGGTAGAAGACCTGAGCCACGAGTTCTATAATCTGGGACACATGGTGGAAGGTGCCATCGCCCACTATCAGGCAACCGGAAAGAAAAACTTCCTCAACATCGCCATTAAGTACGCCGATTGCGTATGTCGTGAGATAGGTACAGGCGAAGGGCAGCAAATCCGTGTTCCCGGACATCAGATTGCCGAAATGGCACTTGCCAAACTTTATCTGGTCACCGGAGACAAGAAATACCTCGACCAAGCTAAATTCTTCCTCGACCAGCGCGGTTACACCAGCCGCACGGACGAATACAGTCAGGCACACAAGCCCGTTGTCCAGCAGGATGAAGCCGTGGGACATGCCGTTCGCGCCGCTTATATGTACGCAGGAATGGCCGACGTGGCAGCTCTCACCGGAGATACCGCCTACATTCATGCCATCGACCGCATCTGGGACAATATCGTCGGTAAGAAGTATTATATCACCGGCGGTATCGGAGCTACCGCTGCCGGAGAGGCTTTCGGTAAAAACTACGAATTGCCCAATATGTCAGCCTATTGCGAGACTTGCGCAGCTATCGGCAATGTATATGTCAACTACCGTCTGTTCTTGCTCCACGGCGAATCAAAGTATTATGATGTATTGGAACGTACCTTATATAACGGTTTGATTTCGGGTGTATCACTGGACGGCGGCGGTTTCTTCTACCCGAATCCGTTGGAGAGCATGGGACAACATCAACGCCAGCCCTGGTTCGGCTGCGCTTGCTGCCCCTCTAATATCTGCCGTTTCATTCCGTCATTGCCGGGATATATCTATGCGGTGAAGGACAAAGATGTCTATGTTAACCTCTTCATGTCCAACACTTCGGACCTGAAAGTAGGCGGTAAGGCTGTTTCTATCGAACAAACAACGAAGTATCCCTGGAACGGAGACATCGCCATTGGTATTAAGAAGAACAATGCCGGGCAGTTCACGATGAAAGTACGCATCCCGGGATGGGTAAGGGGTCAGGTAGTTCCGAGCGACCTTTACGCCTACAGCGACGGCAAGCGTCTGAAATATACAGTAGCCGTGAACGGAGAACCCGTACAAAGCGAACTGAAAGACGGCTACTTCTGCATCGACCGCCGTTGGAAGAAGGGTGACAAAGTAGAAATACACTTCGACATGGAACCACGCACCGTGAAAGCCAACAGTAAAGTGGAAGCCGACCGTGGACGCATTGCCGTGGAACGCGGTCCGATTGTGTATTGCGCTGAATGGCCGGATAACAACTTCGATATTTTCAGTGTATTCATGAACCGCAACCCGAAGTTTGAAGTAGTGGAAAAGCCCGATTTACTGTATGGCATCAACCAACTGAAGACAGGGGCGCAGATTCTTGGATACGATGACCAGGGGCGTCTGACTACCACTGACGTGAATTTGACCCTGATTCCTTATTATGCATGGGCACACCGTGGTTCGGGAGCCATGGGAGTATGGTTGCCGCAGGAATTAAGCGCATCCCGCCCCACCATGCCCGCCACGCTGGCTTCGGAAAGCAAGATTGATGCCTCACACAAAGTAAAATCTATCTCAGCCATCAACGACCGCCTGGTGCCGAAAGATGAGAACGACCGCTCCATGCCTTACTATCACTGGTGGCCGAAACAGGGAAGCACCGAATGGATTTCATACGAATTCCCGGCAGAAGCAACCGTCAGCAGTGCTACCGTATATTGGTTTGACGATGCTCCCTGGGGTGGATGCCGCGTACCGAAGAATTGGAAGATTTATTATAAAGATGCACAAGGCGAATGGCAACCCGTCACCAGTGCCGACAAATACGGAGTTGAAAAAGGTACGGGAAATGTGGTTAACTTTGACCCGGTAAAGACAAAAGCCGTCAAACTGGAAATCAGACAGCCGGATAAATATTCATCAGGCTTATTTGAATGGGAAGTTAAGTAAAGATTAGGTATATGAAAATGGTTAGATTAGGTTTGTCAGTAGCCATGCTCCTTTGCGGGGGCATGGCTATTGCCCAAGGTACGGTAGAGGATTACAACCGTGCTTATTCATTGAGAGAGAAGTTCAGCGCAAACAAGGTATTCTACTCCAATGTCACGCCGACGTGGATAGAAGGTACACATCAGTTCTGGTATGTGCGCAATACACCGGAAGGACGTATATATGTATCGGTGAATGCTGACAAGAAAGGGAGAAAAGAGTTGTTCGACCATAGCCGCCTGGCTGACGCACTTACCAAGGCATCCGGCAAAGAAGTGAAATCTTCCGCCATCAATCTGGAGCGATTGCATGTAAACAAAAGTCTGGACACACTTCGCTTTGTTTTCAATAACCAGCGATGGATGTATGCCACCCGGAAAAACCAGTTGGCAAACGAAGGCGCTCTCCCCGTTCCCCAAAAGCAGAAACATTGGATGGAACGGGATGATGAGAAGACTGCCAATCCTATTCCTTCGCCTGACGGCAAGTACACAGCATTCATCAAGAATCATAATGTATACGTGAAAGAAGTTGCCACAGGGAAAGAAAGACAGTTGAGTATAGACGGCACACTGAGCAATTACTATTCAGCCTATATCCGCTGGTCACCGGACAGCAAGAAAGTGGCTTCCTGCAAGATACGTCCGGTTGAGAAGCGTTATGTATATTACGTGGAGTCTTCTCCAACGGACCAACTGCAACCTAAGCTCCACAAGCAGGAGTATGCCAAACCGGGAGATGAGCTTCCATTTAAGGTGCCTTGCATCTATGAAGTGGAGACAGGACGCAGTATTATCCCTTCCACTGATTTGTTTGCCCAACAATATGAGATATACGGCCCTGAATGGAACCCGGACAGCCGTGCCGTAACCTTCGAATACAATCAGCGCGGGCATCAGGTGTACAGGGTATTGGAACTTTCGGCAGAGACCGGCAAGGTACGTCCACTGATAGAGGAAAGCAGTGATAAATACGTAAACTACACCCGCCATTTCCGCCATGACCTGAGGGACAACAAGCATATCATCTGGATGAGCGAACGCGACAACTGGAACCATCTCTACATGTACGACCGCACCACTGCGCAGCCCGTCCACCAAATCACCAAAGGCGAATGGTATGTGCGCGAAGTGCTTCGTGTAGATGAAGAAAACCGGCAGATTTACTTCTCCGCAAATGGTGTACAACCCGGTGAAGACCCTTATCTCATCCGCTATTACCGCATCGGCTTCGACGGGAAAGACTTGGTTTGCCTTACTCCGGAAGAAGGGATGCACCGTGCCTGGTTCTCGGGAGATATGAATTATCTGGTAGACGTTTACTCTATGGTAGACAAAGCTCCTGTAGCCGTGCTGCGCAGCGCCAAGGATGGCAAAGTAGTAATGCCATTGGAAACTGCCGACATCAGCCGCCTGATAGCCGAAGGCTGGAAAGCACCGGAAGTGTTTACCGCCAAAGGGCGTGACGGCAAAACGGATATGTGGGGACTGATTGTCCGTCCCACTAATTTCGACCCGAACAAGAAGTATCCGGTTATCGAATACATTTACCAAGGTCCCGGCGACCAGTATGTACCCAAGACTTTCATTCCGTACAATTGGTACATGACTTCACTTGCCGAACTCGGCTTTATCGTCGTCATGGTAGATGGAATGGGAACTTCTTTCCGTTCACGCGAATTTGAGAATGTATGTTATAAGAATCTGAAAGATGCAGGACTGCCCGACCATATAGCCTGGATTAAAGCTGCCGGAGAGAAGTATCCGTATATGGATATGGACCGCGTAGGCATCTACGGCTGTTCCGCCGGAGGTCAGGAGTCCACCACTGCCGTGCTGCTGCATCCCGAATTCTACAAAGCCGCTTACTCCGCCTGTGGCTGCCACGACAATCGCATGGATAAAATCTGGTGGAACGAACTCTGGCTCGGATATCCCGTAGGCGACCAGTACAAAGAAGGTTCGAACGTGGAGAATGCCCATTTGTTGAGTCGTCCCCTGATGCTGGTAGTCGGTGAACTGGATGACAATGTAGACCCTGCTTCAACCATGCAAGTAGTAAACGCTTTGATTAAGGCGAACAAGGATTTTGAACTGGTAGTCATCCCCGGCGCACACCACACGATGGGTGAAGACTTCGGGGAACATAAACGGTATGATTTCTTTGTAAGACATCTGATGGGAGGAAACCCGCCGAAGTGGGGTGAGATAAAAAAACAATAAAGTATTCACCTTCAAAAGTAGAGTTCAAATTCCAATTGAACTCTACTTTTTTTATATGATTATGAGTTTTATTTCTACCTTTGTGTATCAATACGTGAGAAAACACATGTAATGAGTTACTCAAAGATGCAATGATAAACATACAGAAACATATTACCTATAGACAGAGAGTTTACGTAGTAATCCTCTTTTTCTTACTTATGTTCAGTCCCTTAGTCCATGCCCAGGACATAGTGGTAAGGGAAATTCCATCATTGGATAAACTTCCGGTCAACGCCATCCACCGCATCTTTCAGGACAGCGACGGATATATATGGTATGGTACCTTCAATGGTCTGTGCCGGAATGACGGATATAATATTCGTGTGTTCCGCTCTGACTTATATCATCCGGGACTCTTATCCGACAATTATATAACCTACATTTCCGAAGATTATGAAAAGAAAATCTGGTTCGGAACAATGAAAGGGGGATATATACTGGATAAGGCTACCTCCCAAATTACTCCGATGGATTTACAAGAGTTCTCCGATCAGAATGTATTTACCATAAATGTGACCAAAGACGGAAATATATGGGTGAGCATGCGGGGAGTGCTATTCCGGTTCAGAGCAGACGGGACTCTGGTGAAACGGTATAAGACAGAGTATAATCATTCTCCCGAATTTGTGTACATAGTCTATGAAGATAAAGCAGGTGATTTACTGATATCCATCACCAGAGGCGGCATGTATAAGCTCAATAAGGAAACGGACGATTTTGAAGCTTATTTCCATAATGAGGATTATATGGATATCGAACGGATCATCTGGGATGAAACAAACGGATATTATTGGCTAGGAACTTGGGGAAAAGGAATTGTACGTTTCAATCCGGACGGCAAAACTAAGGAAGAGCAGTATATTCCACAGCCACTTCCCGTCGACATCACAGGAAATCCCACAGGAGCCATTTACCACATGGTACAGGATGATATATTCCATTATATATGGGTCACTTCCTGGAAGGACTTATTCGCTTTTCGCATTACAGAAAAAGGAATGCTGAAACAAGTAGATACTTCTTCCTTCCTTACTCCCGGCAACAAAATACTTTATGAGATATACAAAGATAAAGAGGGTAAATTATGGGTATCTTCTTTTGATGTAGAAAGTTTCATCATTGATATCCGCGATTACATCGTCAAAAAGTATCCCTTACCGGACTTAAGAAACCGCTTAAAGGCTAATCCGGCTATCAATTCATTATGTAAAGAGGAGGAGGATATCTTCTGGTTTTCGCAAGACCGGTATGGGCTATGTATTTATGATAGCCAAAAAGATAAGCTTAAACACTATTCAGAATGTCCGGGAACCAGGCATCTACCCTTCGGAGATGTATACGATTTAGTCCGTTCTCATAGTCACAACAGGATATGGGCGATGCCTTATGGTTCCACAGTCTTTGGATTAAGCCAACAAAACCTGGAGATGAAAGAGGAACTCCGGATAGACATCAGCCTGATCACAAAGAATCCGGGAACTAATACATCTTTGTTTGAAGACTCCAATGATAATTTATGGATAGGCACCACAACAGGCCTATTCGTATACAGAATAAAAGCCTCAACTCTTGAAAGCATTCCGGAGGTATCGGGACATGTCGCCGGTATCACGCAAACAGCCGATGGCCAGATATGGGCAGTGGTCAAGAACAAAGGGATTTATCAAATCGGGCAAAACAAACACATAGAACATTACTCATTCAACAAAGATTTTATTTGTGTGGATGCTACCAGTGACGGAAATCTCTGGATAGGAACTGCCGAAGGAGAAGTGTTGATGTTCGACCACCGACTCAAGGAGAAACTGACGGATTACAGTTTCAATTGCGGAATGAAAGGAGATATCATCAATAATATCACAGTGGATATCTACAACCATGTATGGATTACCACTAATCAAATGATTAAAGAGTTTAATCCACGCAATGGTGCCTATCGCAGTTATAGTACCAGAGACAAGAACTTTTTACTTACCCGCCTATTATCCCATGCCGTTTACTATGATAAGAAAGGAGAAATATATTTCGGAGGAATTTCAGGCATAGTATCCATTTCGCCAACCCAGCAACTGGAAAGTATTCCCGAACAAGTTAAAACGCATATCACCGACATCAAAATCATGGGGAAAAGTATCTGGGAGAATAAGCTCAAACAGAATCCCATCACTACTTCTGTATGCGTATCGCCCAACGACCAGAATCTGGAAATAGAATTCTCTTCCTTAGACTTCCACAATCTGGACCAGATACGTTATGCCTATCGGATGGTAGGCGTAGATCTTGACTGGATTTATCTGGACGACAGAAAAAACTCCGCATTCTACAACAGACTGGATAAAGGAAAATACATATTCCAAGTGAAAGCTACGGATAAGAACGGATTATGGAGCAATGAAATCACCGAAGTGGTTATTCACCGCCTGCCCGCATGGTATGAAACTTGGTGGGCATATCTTATTTACGTCCTTCTTTGTGCAGGCTTTTTGTCATATTGTATCTATATCTACCTGAAGCGCATGAAACGTAAAAACGATGAAAAGTGGGCAGATAGCGCCGAACTGGTAAAAATGCACCAGTATCTGGATACAAAAGAGAGCCTGTCCGTTCCTGAATTTGCCGAAATAGACAAATTATTGCTGAACAGAGCCACAAAGGCAGTGGAAGAACATCTGGGTGAAGCAGAATTCAATGTAGTGTCTTTGGCAGAGGCCATGAACATGTCCCGCTCTACCCTTTCACGGAAAATAAAGGTGATTACCGGGAAAACCCCATTAGACTTCATAAAAGATATAAAGATGCAGCATGCCTGCCGGATGCTGGAAAATAAAACCGCTACTATAGCGGATGTTATCACAGCATTGGGCTACAGTGACTATAAGAATTTTACGCAATCTTTTAAAGAAGCATTTGGTATGACTCCCAGTGAATACCAGAAACAGATAAAAGAAAAAGCAGAAGAGGCTACCGATTCATCTCGCTGAACAACAAAAAGCACCTCTCCTTTTGGGTGATTTTGCTCAAACCATAGGGGATAATTAGTCAATTTTACCTTGATTAATTATCCCCTATGGTTTGATTTATAAGCATTAATAGTTTTATCCTTATTTGTTTTCCTTTGCCACAGAAAGATGGATGAGCTCATCTTTATCAAAAGAAAAAGAAACCGTTAATTTTAAATTCAATTTCATGAAGAACTATCATTTAAGAAAATCATCAAAGAAAACTTTTCTCTCCGTGATGATGGCTTCCGCACTTTACGCAGGTTGCCCGCAAGCTGTTTTTGCAACAGTGAATGAAGTACAAGTAATCCTGCAATCCGGCACTGTAAAAGGCCAGATAGTAGATGAAAACGGAGAGCCCATTATCGGGGCAACCGTCATGCTAAAAGGCACATCGAAAGGAGCAATCACAGACCTCAACGGTAACTTTACTCTGGAAAATGCTACTAAAGGCACATTGATAATCTCTTATATAGGTTACATCACAGAGGAAGTACAAACTAATGGTCAAGGTTCTGTCAACGTAGTATTAAAAGAAGATACCAAGCGACTGGATGAAGTAGTAGTAGTCGGTTATGGAACACAGCGCAAAGAGGAATTGAGTAGTTCTGTGATGAGCGTGAAATCCAGCGAATTTGTACAAGCAACCAAACCGGATGTAGCAGGGTTGATCAGAGGTAAGGTTGCAGGTCTGGCCGTTATCTCGCCTGACGCCAATCCATTGTCCACTTCACAAGTTTCGTTACGTGGTGTTGCTACGCTCAATCTGGGGACTTTCCCCTTGGTAATTATCGATGGCGTGCAAGGAGATCTCAACAGTGTCTCTCCGAATGATATTGCACAAATTGATGTACTGAAGGATGGTTCAGCCGCCGCTATCTATGGAACCAGAGGCACCAACGGTGTAATACTGATAACCACCAAAAGTGGGAAAACGGAAATGAAGCCATCAATCGAAGTAAACAGCTATATTTCGTTTCAGAAGATAAATAAGAAGCTCCCTATGATGAACGCTACCCAATATCTGGATAAAGTCCAGCAAGGAATCCCCGGAGCAATGGATAACGGAGCCAGAGTAGATTGGATGGACGAAATACTACAAACTCCATTCAATCAAACATACAGTATCAACCTTAAGGGCGGATCAGCAAATACCAGCTACATAGCCAGTTTCGATTATACCTCGAATGAGGGAATTGTAAAACGCTCAAAAGTAGATATGATTTATCCTCGCATTAACGTTGTCCACCGTATGTTCGATAACAAACTTAAAATAGAGGCAAATCTGAATGGCTATCAAAGGAAGTACGACATCGGATACAGTAATGATGTATATCAGAGTGCATTGATTTTCAACCCGACAAGTCCTGTGAAAGATGAAAATGGTAATTGGACCGAAATAGCACGTGATATGATTTTTAATCCGGTTGCCCTTCTGAACGAAACAAAAGGAGAGAATAAATCAACGAACTTAAGAGCCTATTCAGCTATAACCCTTATTCCCGTTGAGGGTCTGGATATTAAATTCCTCATCTCGAATGAGACATACAACAACTTTTCCGGGTATTATGAGACTAAAAAGCATAAATCAACCACAATCAGTAAAAAGAACGGGTATGCTTCACGTTCAACAGCCCGCAATGAAAATACCATGATGGAGTTGACTGCCCAATATAACAAGCAATTCAACAATTCACACAACCTGAATGCATTAGCTGGATATAGCTGGAACAAATGGAATTATCAATCCGCTTCTATGGATAACTATGACTTTCCGTCCGACGACTATTCATATAACAATATAGGTTTAGGCAATGCGCTGAAAGAAGGAAAAGCCAACCAATCGTCCTATCAAGGTGAGAATAAGCTCATAGGATTCTTCGCAAGGGTAAACTACAACTATAAAGGCAAATATTTCATTTCTGCCAGCATGAGGCACGAAGGCTCTTCTAAATTCGGTAAAGACCACAAATGGGGTAATTTCCCGGCAATGTCTTTAGCATGGAACATAAAGGGAGAACAATTCCTTAATAATATCCAAGCAATTAGTACACTCAAGCTAAGAGCCGGTTTTGGTATAACAGGAACAGAACCAGGTTCAGCCTATATCTCTTTAAATTCACTAAATTTGGGAGGTTATGGTTACTACAACGGACAATGGACTAATCTTCTACGGCCAGGCGGAAACCCCAACCCCGATTTACGATGGGAGAAAAAAGAAGAATTGAATATCGGTCTTGACTTCGGCTTCCTTAATGACAGAGTATCCGGAAGCATTGATTTCTATAATCGGGAGACGAAAGACCTTATAGGAGGCTATCAGGTTCCTGTACCGCCTTATTATAGTGCATGGATTACGGCAAATGCCGGTTCGATACGAAATACCGGTCTTGAAGTATCATTGAATGTGGTTCCCGTCCAGAATAAGAATTTCACATGGGATTCAGGTATCAACTTCTCAACGAATAAGAATAAGCTCCTATCCTTGTCCAGTGACAAGTATTTCTCTGACTCTTACCAGAACGTAGGAAACACACTTGCCCCTATTCAGCAACCAACCCATAGGATAGAGGAAGGAGAACCGATTGGTAATTTCTACGGCTACAAAAGTATTGATATAGACGAAGACGGTCACTGGATCATAGAAGGTGCAGATGGTAAACCCAAACCGATTTCAGAGCAACAAGAATCCGACAAGAAAGTTCTGGGTAACGGTCTTCCTAAGTTTTACCTGAACTGGAATAATACAATCAGATACAAGCAAGTTGACCTGTCTGTCACTATGCGGGGAGCCTTTGGTTTTCAGATATTAAATATGGCAGAGATGCATTATGCAGCTCCGGTTTCATTATTGGGAGGGGATAATGTGATGGAAAAGGCCTTTGATAATGTATATGGTAAGCGTCCATTGGCTTACGACCAGTCCTTACAATATGTAAGCTACTTCGTTCAGGATGGTGATTATTGGAAAATTGACAATATCACAATAGGATATACTCCAAAGATTGGAAAAAACAAATGGGTAAAAAACTTTAGAATTTACGGTAGTATATCAAATCTTGCCACCATAACCGGTTATAGTGGAGTTGACCCGGAAGTCGGCATTACCGGTCAGACTCCCGGTATAGACGACAGGTACAGATACCCTTCTGCCCGTACATTCTCTTTAGGAGTAAACCTGAGTTTCTAAATTTATTAAAATGAGCTATTATGAAAAAAAGAACTTTCACTGAATATATATCTTTATTCTTATTGACAATAGGTATTGCAAGCTGTACCAATCTGGACGAAAAAGTATTTTCATCTGTTACGGAAGAAACATACAACTATACTGTCAATGATTTCGGTCCTAATATAGCAGGAGCTTATGCCGCATTGAATTATGGTTATGTAGGCACATATTGGCAGACACAGGAATTAACGGGATGTTGTATATCAATACCTGCCAATGCAAGCGGTTGGGATGACGGAGGTATTTATAAACGTCTGCAATTCCACAACTGGAATTCTGAACTGGGACAGATTTTAGACTTGTGGAACAACTATTATACAGGTGTAATCTTGTGTAATAGTGCCATTGATAAAATTGAACGGGGATTGATTCCTGCTCCGTCAGATGCAGAAAGACAGTCCGGACTGGCAGAATTAAGAGCATTGAGAGCTTATTATTATTGGATTCTCTTTGATAATTTCGGTGATATCCCATTGATTACGACCATGTCTCAGGATCTTCCGGAAAAAACATCAAGAACGGATGTCTACGATTTCGTTGTAAGGGAATTGAATGAAGTGATACCCGCCCTGAACGAAGAACAAGGAGGCAACATGTATGGACGCATCAACAAATGGGCAGGAAAAGCCATATTAGCCAATGTATACCTGAATGCCGAAGTCTATACTGGTACCGCCCACTGGAATGAATGCCTGTCACAATGCAACGATATCATTAATAGCGGAAAATGCGATCTGTCACCTGAATTTAAAGACTCCTTCAGAGCTCAGGGGGTGGAATCTTCAAAGGAAGTGTTGTTTACAATCCCCTACGACTACAATCGGGGAGTAGTAGGAAACTATCTTTTCATGAATTCATGGCATAGTGAACTACAAAAGAAATTCCTGTTGAATGCAGTGCCCAATGCAGCCGGCGGGCCGAAAGGTACAACCCAATTCATTGATACCTACCAAGACGGCGACTCCAGACTTGAGGACTCCTGGTTAATGGGGCAACAGTTTGATGCAGAAGGAAATCCATTATATGGTGCTTACGACAAGAAAGGAGAACTATTAATATTCTCCAAAGAACTTCCCGACGGGAATTATACAAACGAGATGGAAGGATACAGGTATAATAAACAAGAAGTTCCTGCCGGTTCAGAATGGAGTTGTAGCACAGATATTCCACTTTTACGTTATTCGGAAGTATTATTAATGAAAGCCGAATGCTTATTAAGAACCAACCAGTCCGGAGCAGGTGAGTTAGTAACTGAAGTCAGAAAACGAGCTTTTAAAGCAGATCCATCCAAGGCAACCGTTACGGATGATGAATTGAAAGAGAATTCCAGTTACCAATGGGGAGTAGTTGAAAATTACCAGATCACAGATCGCGGTAACCAAGACCCGATAGAATTCGGACGACTATTTGATGAAAGATGTTGGGAGTTCGTATGGGAAGGATATACCCGAAGAGACATGATACGCTTTGGCATATTCTGCAAGAAAAGCTGGTTATCGCATAAACCGCAAGGAGACCATCGCATTGTATTCCCAATTCCTCAAAGAGCTGTGGATGCTAACCCGAAATTAACGCAGAATCCGGATTATGCCAATTAAAAGAATTAGAATTAATTCATTATTTACAATAAAGTATGAAAACAAAAATTATCGCTATTTTATTATTTACCAATTTGATAACGAGTCTTAATGCCCAGAATCATGACAAAGTCGGATTACTGGAAAAGCCGGTACCCGTCTCATCCGTAAAAAACATTACAGGGTTCTTCGGGCATCGTATGGAAGTGAACCGCAATGCTTATCTGAAACACTTTCCGATAGACAAGTATGTGGATTTTGTAGTGAACAGACAGCACACCGCATGGAACTGGACTCAGGCAGAACAACACGGTAAGTGGATAGAATCAGCCTATTTATCAGCTGTGCAAAGCGGAGACCAGGAGCTGTTGGCTAAAGCAGAAACCGTGCTGAACCGCATCATCGGCTCACAGGAAGAAAGCGGTTACGTGGGAGCAACAGCCAAAAGTTTCCGCTCCCCCGAAAGACCGGTAAGAGGAATGGATGCTTACGAGCTGTATTTTGTTTTTCATGCTTTCATCACAGTGTACGAGGAAACAGGAGACAAGAAAGCCTTGGCTGCCGCAGAAAAGCTGGCAGACTACTTCTTGCAATACTTCGGGCCGGGCAAGCTGGAGTTCTGGCCTTCCAAACTGAGGGCACCCGAAAACAAGCAAAAGCATCTGGACGGCCAGTCAGAATTTGCAGGTCACAGCGTGCACTATTCCTGGGAAGGTACCCTACTCTGTGACCCTGTAACAAGACTGTATGAACTGACCGGAAAGAAAAAGTATCTGGACTGGAGCCAGTGGGTAGTCAGCAACATTGATAAATGGAGCGGTTGGGATGCTTTCTCACGCCTGGACTCTGTTGCCGACGGCACGTTAGGAGTAGACAAACTCCAACCTTATGTACATTCTCACACTTTCCACATGAACTTTATGGGTTTCCTTCGCCTGTACCGCATCACCGGAGACAAGTCCCTTTTGCGCAAAGTGGCAGGTGCCTGGGATGATATTCACGAACGCCAGATGTACATTACCGGTGGAGTCAGCGTTGCCGAGCATTATGAACACGATTACATAAAACCTCTTTCCGGCAATATCGTGGAAACCTGTGCCACCATGTCCTGGATGCAACTGACCCAACAATTACTGGAACTGACCGGAGAGTCCAAATATGCTGATGCCATGGAACGCCTGATGATTAACCATGTATTTGCAGCCCAGGATTGCGAGAACGGAGTATGCCGTTATCATACAGCCCCTAATGGAAGCAAACCCGACGGCTACTTCCACGGACCGGACTGCTGCACGGCAAGCGGTCACCGTATCATCTCCATGTTACCCACCTTCATTTATGCGGAAAAGGGTAAAGAGTTCTATATCAATCAATACATGCCCTCACAATACAGCGGAAAGGATTTCTCGTTCAGCATCACCGGTAACTATCCGGAATCGGAGAGTATGGAATTGGTAGTGGAATCGGAAAAAAACAGAAATAAAACACTAAATTTGCGTATTCCTTCCTGGTGTGAGAAACCGATAGTATCTGTAAATGGAGAGACGGTTGCAGACATAAAACCGGGAACTTATCTGAAACTGTCCCGTAAATGGACCAAAGGAGATAAAGTGAACATCACCTTTCCCATGGAAGAGAAGTGGATACCACGGCGCCATCACAGCAAATACATCTCTTACAGATTGCCAGGCGGTGAAATCATGTATAAGGAAGAGCCGACGGACAAAATTCCTTATGCCTTCGTACGCGGACCTATCGTTTATTCGCTGGATATGGTGTGGAATAAGCAACTTTGTAATGATGATGTGAATATGGAACAGGATATCCGCATGAACGTAGCAATAAAACCCACATCAGTCAGCAAGCCGGACAAAGATATGTTAGGCCCGGTATATCAGGCAAAAGCATTATACAAGGGCAGTGAAGTAGACATAGTGCTCACCCCATTCGCCAATATAGGGCAATGGTTCCGTCCGGACGGAGTGAAACCACAAAAGAATGCAGATGCTTTCACGTATGGCATCTGGCTGTATGACAACAATATACGATAAAGAAACATAGCATCATATCATTATGAAGACATGGAATAAGCTGTTTATGTACCTCATGGCATTATTTATATTGCCAACCAACGCCGGACTCCATGCTTCCGGACGGGAAACATTGTTCGACAAGAACTGGAAATTCTACTTAGGAAGCATTGCCAACGCCGAACAGCCGATATTCAACGACAGCATGTGGAGGATTCTGGACCTTCCACATGACTGGAGTGTAGAACCTTTATCTCTCCAAAGAGAAAATATCACCATTGGTCCTTTCTCACGTATGAGTGAGGGATTCATTGACACCGGACACATGGTGGGTGGAGAAGGCTGGTATAGGAAAGAGTTCACAATTTCAAATGATGATGCGGACAAATGCATCTCTTTGTATTTTGAAGGTGTATACAATCAGTCGGAAGTATGGATAAACGGAAAGAAAGCCCACTTCAACCCTTATGGTTATACTTCATACCGGACAGATATCACATCCTATTGCAATGCTCCGGGTGTACCGAATATAATAGCCGTAAAGGTAGTGAATAGCGGAAGGAATAGTCGCTGGTATTCCGGTTCGGGTATCTTCCGCCATGTATGGCTGATAAAAACAGAAAAACTCCACCTGGATAAATGGGACACTTTCGTCACAACTTCCGGACTCCGAAGAAAGGGGAAAGAGGCAGAGATTAGGCTTTCTACAATAATACACCGTATAGGTTTACAAAACCAAACAGGAGAAATAGGTATTAAAATATATTCACCATCCGGCAACAAAGTATTCTCTACATCTCAGGAGGTGAGGCTCGCGGATAAAACACCTGTAACCACATCGTTCCCCGTCCAAACACCTGAACTATGGTCGGTAGACGCACCTGTACTTTATCGGGTAGAAGTCTCCGTTTCTTCCGGCGGACGAGAATATGACAGGATTTCCATTCCATTCGGCATTCGCACAATCGCATTCTCTGCAGAAAAAGGATTCCAGTTAAACGGTAAGTCTTTGAAATTAAAAGGAGGATGTCTGCACCATGACAACGGTTTGCTGGGTGCGGTAGCGATAGACAGAGCCGAAGAAAGGAAAGTAGAACTCCTGAAAGCCAACGGATATAATGCCGTGAGATGTTCCCATAACCTGACATCTGAATATTTCCTCGATGCATGCGACCGCTTAGGTATGTTAGTCATTCACGAAACATTCGACCAGTGGCAAAAGCCAAAACGTGACAATGATTACCATCAGTTCTTTGATGAATGGGGTGTGAAGGACTTAACCGCAGGTGTACGCCGTGACCGGAATCACCCGTCGATAATCATGTGGAGTATCGGAAACGAAATACAAGAACGGGCGGATGCCAAAGGTGAAGAAATAGCCGAAAAACTGGTAAGCGCTATCAAGCAGTATGATGACAGCCGTTTTACCACAGCAGGCGTCAACTGGTTCTGGGATAATCCACACTATCAATGGGAAACAGACTCGGAAAGAGCTTTCCGAAACATTGATATAGCAGGTTACAACTATGCATGGGACAAATATGAAAACGACCATGCCACACATCCGAAACGCATCATGTATGGAAGTGAATCTTATCCGAAAGATGCCGCCATCAACTGGAATCTTGTGGAAAAGCATTCTTACATCATTGGCGATTTTGTATGGGCTGCCATGGATTATTTGGGCGAAGCAGCACTGGGACGTACTTTCGAACTATCTCCCGGCGAACCCAGTCATCAAAACTGGCCCTGGTATAACTCCTGGTGCGGAGATATTGATCTTTGCGGAGATAAAAAACCGCAATCCTATTATCGCGACATCGTATGGAGAGAACGTGCAATCTCAATGGCGGTACGCCCTGCCGTCACTCTGGGCAAATACATCATGATGAGCGACTGGGGGTGGTCTCTTGAACAGTTGACTTGGAACTGGAGGGGCATGGAGGGTAAACCGATGACGGTCAATATATACAGCCGTTCGCCCAAAGTAAAGTTATATCTGAACGATAAACTCGTCGGAGAGAAAGAGACAGGTAGGGAGAATTATATAGCAACCTTCGAAGTGCCCTATGAACCGGGCATACTGAAAGCTGTAAATGCCCAAAGTAAGGAGGAATTCATTCTGAAAACTACCGGAAAGCCATCCGCCATCCGCCTGACTGCCGACAGAGATAAAATAAAGGCATCCCGGAATGACCTGTCTTATGTGAAAATAGAGTTGATAGACAAAGACGGTAACGTGGTTCCCGACACATCTCTGCCCGTAAGCATCCAATGCTCCGGAAACGGGCATATCATCGCAGCCGGTAATGCCGCTTATGATGATATGAAAAGTTTCCGTTCACTTACTCCCAATACATTCAGGGGAAAGGCTATGGCTATCGTTCAACCCGACGAAGCAAAAGGAACAATACAACTCACTGTATCGGCGGAAGGTCTGGAGGATGTTTCCATTCTGATCAAGGTTGAATGATATTCGCAAGAGAGTGATTAGTGATTAACGGTTAATTACTAATCACCCCTTCAACCGTATCACGAACCTGCTCCCCTTTCCCAATTCACTTTCCACCGTCAGCGTGCCGCCATGAGCCTCCACAAAGTCCTTTGAGATGGACAAGCCCAGGCCACTGCCTTGCACCTTCGTACCCGGCACACGGAAATAGCGGTCGAAAATACTTTGATGATAACGCGGGTCGATGCCCTTGCCAAAGTCCTGCACGTACATCTCAATGATTCCGTCTTCCAGCACCCATTAGGAACAGCAACATACTGACTGATTTTAGTCGTTTTAACATAGCTGTGATTTTTTTTAAAGTTTATTGAAAATCAAGTAATTCCGTTTCCTTAGTTCCTTCAGAACTACTCTTACAGCTATGTGTCTGAATATCAGTGTGTTTTATTTTTGTGCCTCAAAAAGAAAAATTGTATTTAAAAGTCTATAGAAGGACTTTTAAATACAATTTTCTATCTATTTTCTACCGAAAAGAGCACTAATATAGAAAGCCGAATAACCATAATGGTATTTTATTATTTATTCCATACTCTATATCATCAGCGACAATATATGCATCAGAAAGTCCATTTATTTGTTGTTTACCTTTGTTTCTACCACCGACTTCAAAAGTATAGCGTCCATCAATAAAGAAATCACTCTCTTTAGAAACGTTTATTCTGTGGCAATAACGCAATTGGTTGGCAAAAAAAGTTTCCCTGACATTTCCAATATCAATCTGACTGGCAGACAATGCATACATTAAATTAGGATTTTCCAAAAACAGTTTATCAGGTTTTTGCAAGCGGCTTATGCCGGAGCCTTCTTTTTGGAGATTCATAGTCAGACAGCTGTCATGGAGGGCATCCAGATAGGCCAGCAATGAATTACGCGAGATTCCTATCCGTTCACTTAGTTTGCTAACATTAGGAATAAAAGGCGCCGACTCTGCAATAATATATAGTAACTGCTTAATTTTAGTTGTATATGAAATATCAACCCCTCTTAACTGTGGAATCTCCAATTCCACAATCAGATTGACCACTTCATTTATTCTTGAATAATAAAGAGCGGGTAATTCATTGTAATAAGGATAATACCCATGTTTCAAATAATCAGAAAAATGTTTCAGAACTTTAACTTTGTCTACTATCCCGACAGATAATGCCAGATGATTGTCCAATATATTATTTAAAGTCAATATCGGCAATGATAGTTTTTCATTCCAGTTTAAATACTCGCGAAAAGAAAAACCTTGCATTTCATAAACAATAGCCCGCCGGCTTAAATCCGATTTGGCATTTAAGATTTCAAGCAAGGACGAACCTGTAAAGACTACATGAAGTTCAGGTAAGTCATCATAAATATTTTTCAGTTCTTGAGACCAGTTGGGGTATTTGTGTACTTCATCCAGAAACAGATATTTTCCTCCCCGCTTTACAAAATCGGAAGCTAAATCATAAAGTTTATGTTCACTGAACCAGATATTATCCACACTGGCATAAAGTACGGTTTTATCCATTGGAAGGTTCAGTTTGATATACTGCAACAATAAAGTTGTTTTTCCAACTCCCCGGGCCCCCTTTATACCGATAAGACGAGCTTCCCATTCTATCTCATTCATCAGGCTACGTACAAAAGAAGTATTTGTTATAGCCAGTTTCTTGATAAAGGATTCAAATAATCGTTCCATTTCTTCTTTTTGTTTATCACACATTACAAAAATAGTAATAAATTGTTCATCGCGATAAACAAAACGAGTTTTTTTAAAGTTGCAGCAATAAAATGCTCACATTGCCATTTGTTTAAATAAAGTTCAGACCTTCGCCCAAGTGTACTGCCCTTTTTTATTTGGCTTATGTTAAGTGGCTCTATGACCTATGCATAATATGCTTTGCCGATATCAGAATATCAAATGATTTTGGGTATAATAAAAAAGGAAGAGAATATATCACATAACCTCTTCCTTTTTTATTAATAAACTTGGACTAGCGTCATATTTCAGACTGTTTTTTCATTAATTCAAATTAGGTCCTTCGCCAAATTGCGGATTTCCTTCATCTACCCATACACGCTGAGAGTTTAGTTTGTCAGGATCTGCATTGTCAGTACCATAAGAGAACCCTTGCGCTTTATATGCTGCAATTGTAATATCACGCATCTGATCTGTAGGAGCAGGTTCACTTACTTTGAAACGTCTCGGAATTAATGTTGAATAATCCAATAAATCACTAAATTCCTCCCAAGGTAATAATGTACTGTTTTTCATGGGAATACCGGAACGACGTACATTTATAAACTGATCAAGAGGGCTCATTATATAGTGGATGTACTGCTGAATATATACCTTTTCCAAATCAGATTTAGTATCACCAGTTAATTTGAAAGCATCATGAGAGAGCATTTCATTAACCATGGTATCATCAATCTTAATAGTAGCATCGAGCGGGTCATTTACACAAGTACGTGAATAATAAGGAACTTGATTGAGTTCCGCTGCTTTGTCATATACATAAGCAGATAAACGACAACCTTCTGTCAGATATTCTTGAGCCGATTTAGGTGCATTAGCTCCTAATAATTTAAATTCAGCTAATAATAATTGTACTTCTGCTGCTGAGAAATAAATGCCATACCATGGGGTTATTTGAATATCTTTATCAGGTGTTACATCCGGTGCATCTGGATAAGTGAAGTCATAAATACCTTTTACTAATTCCTGATTGCGGAATGACAGCGCTTCATAATCTCTTGTTCCACCTGCGGAAGTTTTTAACTGGAACAATAAACCTGTAGGGTCAAAAATCCATTTGTTATTCTCTTCCAAGCCAGCACCAATCTTTAAAGGGGCTCCGTAATAACGTACCCATGGTTCGCCTGGACCTGTCCAGCCTTTAAATTTACCGTCTTCGATAATAGCGTTTTCGGCGATATAAGGAGGAATTTCTTTACCTTGATCCAAGAATGCTTGTATTACAGCTCCGTTAAACTCATTCTTTGTGAAGGCACTTAACAGACGTGTGTCGCGGTTGTCTTTCATAAAGTCAATTAATAAATCATGTCCGGCACCTTGAGGGAAATCATTGTTCCAGTGATTGTTTGTTCTTCCGCGATTATAAATAAAATCATCAGTTGCGGATTCTAATATACCAGCCTGATTGGCTATGACTTCATTTGCTATCTTAATGGCTCTGTTTCTGTCTTTATTAACAAGACGTGCTGCTAGCTTTAATTTTAAAGAGTTGGCGAATTTCGCCCATTTTTTGACATCGCCATTGTATATGAAATCCTGATTACCTAAGATATCGCTAATATTATTAGTCGTAAGATAGTTAATAGCCTCGTCCAATTCCTTCAACCAATAATCATATAATTCTTCCTGTGTGTCAAATTTGGGATACAATGTGCCTCCATAACGAGCCATCTCTGCTTCCGTGTATTGAAGTGAGCCATACATATCGCTATCACCCATTGCCAGAAAGACAGCTAAAGGATTACATAGATATTGAATATATCCATAACGTGCTTTATCTTCATCAGACATTTGAGAAATTTGATAACGTAAATCATTTATCATACGTAAAGTATCGTATATATTCGATCCTGTACTACCTTGCTCGGTTATCAGATTAAAACTGTCTACATTACCACTTGGGCTAACAATACACTGTCCCCAAGCACCAATACGCGGAAAATCATAATACCATGCAGAATAATCCATCGGTTCGAATTGATATAGGCATTCCGTGAATAAAAAACGGATATTAGGAGTTGAAATGTCACCTTCACTTGAGTTTATATCTTTAAACTCATCGGCACAAGAGGATAAAAGTCCTGCACCTAAAATGCATGAAGCAAATAAATATTTTAATTTCATACTAATTCAATTTTATATTGTTAAAGCATTATGCATTAGAATTCGGCATTAATAGTAAACGTATAGTTTCTAATATATGGTTCATAACCACGGATACGGAATTCTGCAGATCTATTACCACGAACACTTTCCGGGTGAACGTTATTAGGCAATGAATTATATATATAGCCTACATTGCGTGCTGCTAAACTTAAATTCAAACCTTTAGCACCAATCTTTGATGCTATGCTTTTAGGCATACGATATGACAATGTGATATCACGAAGAGCTATGTAACTTAACTCATGCACCCAGTCATCATTAACGACACCTTCGCCCCAAGAATTTCTAAACACATGATATGCACTAGCATGGGTCGGTTCGATAATACCTGCATCAATAGCTTGCTGATGGGTCATACCACTGATGTCATGTGATTTGCCATCAATACCTGTAGCTGAAGTACCCGGTGCAAACACTCCTTCTAAAATAACACCATCTTCATAGGTGATTCCATTGCTACCCCCTGCATACTGACTTGTCCAAGTCAAACCACCACTTGCCGCATCACGATATTTTAAAGACGTTTTAGTCCAGCCGGCATTTGAACCGTAACGGTTGCTATACATAGCTACTAAACCACCGATACGCATATCAAGACCTACATGTAAACTTAAATTTTTCCAGCGCAGGCTTGTTGACATAGAACCTAAAAAATCCGGTTGCATATCACCCAATTCCTGAACCACTCCACTTCTACGTTCGTATACAGCACGACGCGTATCACTGTAGTTCAACAAAACTCGCCCTTGATCGTCACGAGCAGGAAGAATATCAGTCATTAACATACCATAACTTCCACCAACTTTAGCAACAGAACCAATACGGTAGTCATAGGCGTTTACTTGACCTGCAAGTGAAATATATTCAGCTGCATCCGGATGGAGTTCTACAATCTTACTCGTATTTTTGGTCCATGTGAAATCTAGTCCCCATTCCCAATCTTCATTTTGGAAAGGAATAGTATTCAAAGCTAACTCTATACCTTGATTCTGAATATTACCAGCATTAATCAATTGTGTACTGATACCTGATACCCAAGGAGTTGCTATTTCCATTATTTGATCTTTGGTATTTTCTTTATAGTAAGTTACATCCAAATTCAGACGGTTTTTAAATGTACGGAAGTCCAAACCAATTTCCCAAGCATTTTTACGTTCCGGTTTTAAATTGGAGGCTTTCATTATTGTATTTAAAGTATTGGTATAAATATTCCCGCCATTAGGCAATTCAATTGTACCAAATCCATAAGCCTGGTTTACATAATAAGGATCGGTATCATTACCTACTTGTGCCCACGAGCCACGAACCTTAGCGAAAGAGATCCATTCGGGCAATTGCTCACGGAATGTTTCACTAATAATCCAAGAACCTGAAACTGAAGGGTAAAAATAAGAATGATTACCTGTACCATTAGCATAAACTAATGCAGAAGACCAATCATTACGTCCTGTAACATCCAAATAGACTTGATTCTTCCATCCTAAATTTAAAGCAAAAATGGCAGAAAGCATACGTTTTTCGCTTTTCAATCCACCATCGGATTTTTTAGGATTCTTTGAGTTATCAACGAACCATTGTCCAGGAACCACCATACCTCCGTCAGTATTTACAGAATATTCATATCTGCTAGTATTATAATATTCAAAGCGTGCAAAGCCACCAATATAATAATCTTTTATAGTTTTGTTCCAAGTAAACGAGCCACCAAAAGTGGTTTGTTCCTTTGTGTTTTGCCAAATTTTATAATAGCCTCCATCATTGGCATATCCGGTTCCTAATTCTTTGTTATCACCACGATTGTAGTAATAATTCATATTAGCATCAGCTTTAAATTTCAGCCAGTCGGTTATTTTCATATTAACTTCAAAAGTAGGGCGTACAACTGTTTCTTTTTGGCGATAATCATATTTATCAATTTCGAACCAATAGGTTTTACCAGGAACATTTCCATAGATGTCACCATAATCAGTACTTGCCACTCCACCATGTTCACCGAGATATTTGTTACGGAAATATTGGGGGTCATAATTGGGAGTCCATGTTCCGTTTACGAAATTTTCACCGATATTGCGTGCTGCATTTCTTGGCGTTGAATTAGAAAAATTCACAGAAGCTGCAACATCTACCCAATCATTTAATTTATGTGTTGCTTTTACCAAGAAAGAATAACGCTCAAATGTATTATTCGGAGTAGTGGATTCAGCATGTTTATAAGACATGGAAGCATAGAATGTGGTTTTGTCATTACCACCATGAATAGCTAGATTTGTATTGGTGTTGAAACCTATTTGATACATATCCAACATATTATTTTTATGTGGGGAATAAGTAGTCATTGTACCGTCATAATTTTCAATTTGACTACCGTCATATTTAGGACCAAATCCAGTTCCCCAAGTTCCAATTAAGGTATGTTGTCCAGCTGAGTTCACTTGGAATTGTGTTGGTTGCCAGATATTACCATCACCATCTGCGTCATAACGTCCTACATACGGACCATCACCATAGACAGTCTGAATATCTGGAGTTTTATATGCATGGTCGATACCGAATGTTTGAGAGAAACTGATACCTAATCCACTACCACCCTTGCCACTTTTAGTAGTAATTACAACAGCACCATTCAAACCACGAGAACCATAGAGTGCAGTCGCTGCGGCACCTTTTAAAACAGAAACTGTTTCAAAATCATCAGGATTTAGATTTTTCAATTCATTACCATAGTCACTGGAATTACTCCCCCAGTTCAAGTCATCATTACCAGATACATTATTATCCAGTATAACACCGTCTACTACATAAATAGGCTGGTTGTTATTGCCCATCGTGGAAGCACCACGGATTTGAATTTTGGCTGCGCCAAAGATACCACCATCTGAACTGGAAATTTCAACACCTGCTACTTTTCCTTGTAATGCAGTAACCGGAGAAATGGTGTTGGCTGCTTTCAATTCATCACCCCTTACTTCGGTAACGGCATAACCCAGCGCCTTTTCCTCACGTTTCAATCCTAGAGCGGTTACAACTACCTCACCCAACAATTGAGTATCATCTTTCAAAAGAACATCTAGAGGTTTCCCGGTCCATTTTATTTCTTGAGTAGCATAACCAACGAAAGAGATAACAATGATATCCCCTTCCTTTACATTACTTAAAGAGAAGTCACCGTCAAGCCCTGTGATAGTACCATTCGTAGTCCCTTTCACTACTACAGATGCACCGATAACACCTTCTCCCGTAGCATCCTTGACGATACCCGTACATGTCCCTGTCTGTTGTGTGATTTTCACATCGGTAACGCCGGGATTGGCGACCGCGTATGCTGCTCCGGTAGAGGCACCCATTAGGAACAGCAACATACTGACTGATTTTAGTCGTTTTAACATAGCTGTGATTTTTTTTAAAGTTTATTGAAAATCAAGTAATTCCATTTTCTTAGTTCCTTCAGAACTATGTTTTTCAATTTAATTTAGATTAACGGTGCAAATATATAACAATTTTAATATATATAAAGAATCTATTGAAAAATATTTTTAATATGCTCTGATTTTTAACGTTTGAGATATCTGGAGCCCCCTATTTAAAGAGAGAACCGATAACTTTCACAGAACTTTCTTGAAATGATTTATATTGTTTTTTCATCGAATATTTACCGTTTGTTTGGTAGTCGGTAGAAAACAGGTAACGCATATTGGGATAAGAACCAAAGGAAAAAAGGTAATGCCAGTCCATGCCGTTGGTGTATTGCCAGAGAAAATATTCCTTTTTTATATAGGCAGTATTGCAGACAACAATCAAAAGATGAAAGGAAAGAAGGAATATGAAAGGAAGAACGGAAGAGGGAAAGAAGTCCAAACAAACTGTAGGCTGTAATTTTAAGTCCTTGAACTTGCCCATGTGCCAACTTGCCCAAGGACAAGATTGTCCTTTGAGGAGATAGAAAAGTTGGAACATTCCTTGTCCTGCGGTGACAGAAACATTTCTGTTATCGCAGGACAAAGGAATTTACATTAATAAATAAGCGTACCTGAGATACACCAATAACTATTGCTTCCCCCTTCGGGAGCACCCTGCGGTATTTTTACGGTGATGCTGTGTTCACCCGCTTCCAGATCACCCAAATAGATGTATTCGGGATTGGTCACCGTACCCGGACACCAGTTGGAACGGCTCAAGTCGGAAGAGCTCAGTCCATTGGAGAAATTACCCGAACAAGGATTCCAGTTACGATAAGTTCCACAATCATCCCGCCAAGGTACGAAAGAGATCACCTTTTCACCGTCCAAATAGAGAGTATTCGGTTTCTGGTTGAACTCATCACCGCCTCCCCAACCGCCATGTCCCGTGGTGAGGTAGTACAGACGGGCGTTCTTGGCAGGCTCCTTCAAGGTGAACTTTACGGTCAGAGAATCCTGACGCATGAAAATCGGATAAGGCTGTCCTGCCTGCTCCAGATAATTCACTGTATTGAACAGCGGAAGAGTATTATAAACCCGATGTTCTTCATCAGGATAATACTTCAGTTTCAACGACAGACGATGTCCTTTGGCATCCCAGTTGCCGATGTAAGCGCCAATCCAAGCTTCCCCTTCCAATTTTTCGGCCAGTGGGGTTACCTCCATTTTGTAAAGTACGGAGTCCACCCAGTCCTGTCCCTTCACCTTATTATAATTGAACTTGCGCACACCGAAACCGGTGAAGAAACGCATCAACTCTAAAGGCACATCATACTCCGCTGTGGAAATCAGCCCGTGGTAGTCCGTATTTTCCGAGCGGAAAGAGGGAACTTTCTTCAAATCACGTATGGCATCAAGAAAAGACAGCTGCTTGCCTTCCGGTATCAGAAAGACAGAACCGGTGCGGTCGTAAGCATCACCGTCCGAGTATTGGACAACTTCCGCAAAGACGGTACGATTCTTCACATAGTCGGGCAGCTTCACTTTCTTCAACAGGATGGTGCCGCCTCCGGCACTGTATTGTACGCCATCCTCCAGTACTTCGGGCAATTTAGCGTTGTTGAAGCAGATGCTCTGCTGGTCGAAGACCGGAATTGTGATAACTCCGCTTTGGTTGATGGTATATTGGTAGTCGGCCGCATCCATGCTTTCCCCCCACGACTGTGGCAACACATCCTTTCCTTTCTTCAGCGGGGTAATATGGGTGGCTTCCTGAATCATGTCACCGTTTCGCACGACTCTCAGTACCAATCCGTCAGGTACACCCACATTGGCTTGCGGAGTACCACGAAAAGGGATGTCGTTGGTATACCACACCTCGATGGTGTTGGAATTGATGGATGTGCGCAAAATTTTGCAGTTCATCCCTAAGTGTTTTCCTTCGCCCGTTTGCGTGAAACCTTTGCCGAATTCGAAGGGAGTGACCGCAGATATCACTTGTCCGTTAGGTAGTTCAGCCCTGCGGTATGCCTGCCGGGTGGTGTAGTCGATGTAACTGCCGGTTACAGGTGTCTTGTCTTCCGGGCGGGGATTGGGACGGTCGTTTTGCTCCGGCCATACGTTGGTCAATGATACGCGGTCACCGGATACGGTCATCAACAGATGCCCCGGCCGGGCTTTCCCTTTGTAATTCGATTGGTAGGTCACCTCGATACCTTGTGCATTCTTCACTTTTCCAGGGTAGTTCTGCGCGCAGACCGTCCCGGTGCTAAGCAGGAAGCACAAGCCGATTCCTACGTTTTTCAAGATGGTTCTTTTCATTTTTTCTTATTTTAAAGTATGATATAACAATTCATTTTACATGAAACACAAAATTCTCCCTTCACCCTATCCGGCTCGTTACCAGCGATCTGCTGTGTAGGAACGTCCGTAATGCCCTTTAACCGGTATGTAGGCAGTGGCATTTTTGTAGCCCTCGCGTTGTAATGACGGATGGGCTCCTTGGGTCAGTGCCTGTAGGCGGCGGTATGCGGTAGAACGGGTCATTCCGCAGACCTGCTGCATCCGGGCGCAGGTGATACTGCGATGATCTTTAAAATATTCACTCAGCAGCCCGTCCACTTCGATAGGCGACAAGTCCACCGTATGCACCTTGTATCGTTCTCTTACAAAATGTGCCCGGCTTATAATACTCTTCTTGAAACTTTTCTCAGGCTGGAAGTTGACTCCTGTTATCTGTACTGTGCCACGGGTCATCTTCTTAGGATTTTCACTTTCTGTGGAGCCGATACTGACAGAGAAATACCCTAATCCGTTGATATGGATTCGTTTGCCGTCACCTAATTTCTCGGACAGAATATCTATCAGTCCCTCTACCACTGCCGCCCAGTCCGAACGGCTTACTGAAGTATAAAGCGTAGCCTCGTGTATCAAGTCCTTCGAGTGGATGGTCTGCTTGTTGGTGTTTCTCACATGGTATTTTTTCTTTTCCCCGTCATTTGCCGGAGATTCATAGATATCAAATTTAATGTCTGACATAATGTACTATGTATTTGTTTTATTTATAGGATGTTATCGTGCAAACTTACAGAACATTCTGTTGCTTCACCTTAGTGAAGCGGCAGTTTCACCCGTGTGGCAATGGCTCTTCACTAAAGTGAGTAGGCAACTTCACGTCAGTGAGAACCCAGATTCTTCCGGACGAAGGTACGGATTCTTTCGTCCTCTTGCAAAGATTCTGCCATAAATGTTTCACACGTTGGATTTATTTTAATTTGTCGGGCAAAGTTCTTGCAAAACCCTGTTTTGCAGAACTATCTTCACACCTCAAATCAATAAAAAAACAGATTTAATGGAAAAAGAAAAAGACTCAAAACTGAAACAAGCCATGAAAGGGCTTGATTCATTCCTCACCACTCATTATTCCTTTCGTTACAACCAAATAACAGAACAATGCGAATTTCATGACAAGCACAAGTTCGATAAATACCGTGTGGTGGATGAGCGAGAATTCAACACATTGGTTATTAATGCAATAGAGGAAGGCGTGAACTGTATGGACCGTGATATGCGCCGTTATCTGGGTTCGTCACGCATTCCTTCTTTTCACCCCGTGACAGCCTATTTGGAACATCTGCCACACTGGGACGGGCACGACAGAGTAAGCGAGCTGGCACACTCGGTAAGCGATGAAACGCAATGGGTGGAGGTGTTTCATATCTGGATGCTGGGCATGGTGATGCAATGGAGCGGTAAAAACCGGATGCATGGCAACTGCCTGATTCCCATTTTGGTTAATCCCCTTCAGGGCCTGAAGAAGTCTACCTTTTGCCGGTCGCTCCTTCCACCAGCGTTACGTGGATATTATACCGATGACTTCGATGTGACCCGCGAGGGGGATGCCCTGCGCAAAATGCGCTCTTTGGCTCTTATCAATATAGACGAATTCAATCGGATGGAAGAAGGTAAACTGGCACGGTTGAAGAATCTAGTCCAAATGAGCGGTCTTAGTATGCGCCGTCCGTTTCAAAGCAGCTATAGCCAGCAACCGCGCCTTAGTTCATTTATTGGCACTTCCAATTTTTGCGATCTGCTGACCGATTCTTCCGGTAACCGCCGTTTTTATCCGGTGATGACCAAAGGGAGTATCCGTTTGCCTCGCATCAATTATAAACAACTTTATGCTCAGTTAAGAGATGAACTAAAACATAACCGCCGCTATTGGCTCTCACCCAAAGAAGAACAGGCTGTCAGCTTGCGTAATGACGCATTTTTGCGCCGTCCCATAGAGGAAAGCCTCTTTTATAGCTGCTTCAGTCTGCCCCGGGATGAGGAGAAGTTTCAAAGATGGACTATCGGCCAGATTTATGAAGTGATGAAAAAGGCCAGTCCTGAAACCATGCGTGATGTCAAGATGAGAGCCTTCGGAAAACATTTGGCTCTGATGGGAGTGAAGAAATTACATACCCGCTATGGCGACCAGTATCTGCTGAACCGGCTCTAACTGATAAACCATTTCGAGGAAATACTGAAAGTTCTGTCACCATATAATATTGAAGTCCAGCGATATGTGGTGACAGAATAAAAAGTATTACAATACAATATTTATTAACCCTATCCTAATTTAAATTTGACTATGGTAACGGGATGGTAGCTAGTAGAAAACTGGTAGGAATCGCAAATTTATTTCCTGTTTGTAAATTCAAGGACAAAGATCATCTTAAAATTACCAAAGTACATATGCTTTGATTATCAGATACATAGCTACAAGAGTAGTTCTGAAGGAACTAAGAAAATGGAATTACTTGATTTTCAATAAACTTTAAAAAAAATCACAGCTATGTTAAAACGACTAAAATCAGTCAGTATGTTGCTGTTCCTAATGGGTGCCTCTACCGGAGCAGCATACGCGGTCGCCAATCCCGGCGTTACCGATGTGAAAATCACACAACAAAGTGGTACATGTACAGGAATTGTCAAGGATGCTACGGGTGAAACTGTCATTGGTGCATCTGTAGTAGTAAAAGGTACGACTAATGGTACTATTACCGGACTTGACGGTGATTTTTCTTTGTCAAATGTAAAAAAAGGAGATATCATTGTTATTTCTTTTGTAGGATATCAGACACAGGAAGTAAAATGGACCGGACAGCCTATCGATGTAACTTTAAAAGATGATACGCAACAGTTAGGTGAAGTTGTGGTTACAGCTTTGGGATTGAAGCGTGAAGAAAAAGCTTTGGGATATGCAGTTACTGAAGTGAAGGGAGATGAATTAAAAGCTGCCAATACCATTTCTCCGGTAGCCGCATTGCAAGGTAAAGTAGCCGGTGTTGAAATCTCAGGATCAGATGGTGGTTTATTTGGTGGTACCAAGATACAGATTCGTGGAGCTTCAACCTTAAGTTCCAACAACCTGCCTATCTATGTGGTGGATGGAGTGATTCTGGATAACGGTGTATCTGGTAATACGACAGCAGACTGGGACGCAGGTGCCAACAACGCCAGCGACTATGGTAATGAGTTGAAAAACTTAAATCCTGATGATTTTGAAACTGTATCAGTATTGAAAGGTGCTGCGGCAACAGCATTGTATGGTTCCCGCGGTTTGAATGGTGCGGTTGTAATCACCACCAAATCCGGTAAGGGTACACAAGGGCTGGGTATCAGCGTTTCTCAAACATTTGGTATTGACCATGCTTTCAAGACTCCGGATATTCAAACTTTATATGGTCCAGGATACATGCCGGGACAATCTGATGCCGACCAAAATGGAAGTATGTGGGATGAACATCAGTTTACAGTAAATCAGAATGGGGAACATACATTAGTAGGAGTACCCAACTTTGGTTTTGGTCCTAGATATGATGGCTCTCAAATCCGCAATTATGATGGTACATGGACTACCTATTCTCCACGTAAAAATAATATGCTGGATTTATATAAATTAGGGTTCAATACAAACACGAATGTTTCTATTCGCGGTGGTAATGAAAAAACATCATTTTATACATCTTTATCTTATAAAAATGCCAAATCAACAACAGAAAACAATACTTTTGAACGTTACTCCATGTTGTTGAAAGCTAGCCATAAGTTGAACGATTGGGTGGATGTTGCTGCTTCTTTTAGCTTTGCCAACTCAAAACCGCGTAATGCACAACTGAATGCGGGTGAATTGTTTGTCAATGCAAATACCAATGTGATTAACCCGCTATTTGACGTAGATTATTTCCGGAACAAATATTTAGGTGAGCATGGTGGTATTGCCAGTACCAGCTATGGTGACCAATATGGTTCGGTTCCTTCCAGCGCTAAAAATTATTTCTTCAAAGTAGATAATTACGATTATGTACGGAAGGAAACTGTTATTCGTCCTACATTTGAAGTAAATGTAAAGATGACAGATTGGCTGAAGTTTAAAGCAGACGCTAATATGAACCGTTATTATACTTCTATAGAAGATAAGCAATTAGGTTCCGGTTATGCAAACGAAGGAGGATATTATGGTATTACGCAAGATATAAAAGAACAATTTACCGTAGGGGGAACTTTTACTGCCAGCAAGCAGATAAAAGATTTTTCACTCGGTGGATTCGCACGATTTGAGTATTACAACACCTCTTCCCAACATTCAAAAGTATCAACTGACGGAGGAATGGTGGTGCCTGGAGAATGGTTCGTGGAGAACTCAAAAAAGACTAAAAAGAGCGAATCGACCATATCGGGCAGCAAAAGAATTATTTCTGCCATTTTTGCTTTAAATTTAGGATGGAAGAATCAATTCTATTTGGATGTTACAGGACGTAATGACTGGTCTTCTGCATTGGTATATGCCAATCGTACAGGTAATCACTCATACTTCTATCCTTCTGTATCAGGTTCATGGTTGATTAATGAAACTTTCCGCGAAAGTATGCCTTCATGGATTAACTTGGCAAAACTTCGTGCATCATGGGCACAAGTAGGTAATGATACAGACCCATACGCTGTCAATCAGACGTATTCTTTTGCCACAATGGAAATGTATGACGGCAATATCTATACCAATGAACTGGACAAACTGATGAAGATTGCCGACCTTAAACCGGAACGTAAGAATTCATGGGAAATAGGTTTGGATTTCCGTACTTTTAATAATCGTTTGAATTTGGATTTCACTTATTATAAGGAAAATACCACAGACCAGATTATGAAAATCAATGTTCCTGCTATTTCCGGTGTTACCCAACAGTTGGTAAATGCTGGTAATATCCAAAACTCAGGTATTGAAATCGCATTAAATACCACTCCTATCAAAACTAAAGACTGGCAGTGGGATCTGGACTTCACTTATACACGAAACAGAAGTAAAATTGTATCCTTGCATCCTAATGTTGCCAACTATATTGAATTGTCCGGTTATGTAAACGCATACGACTATCATATCGGCTCTGTAGCAAAAGTCGGTGAGTCTTATGGTGTGTTGATGTCAGATGTCACTCAGGCACGTAATGAAAACGGTGTACCTTTGTTGGAGTGGGATGACAGCTGGAGAGGCGCATATAGAGCACAAAGCAAAACAGCGGAAGTAGTGGGCAACATGACACCCGATTTTCTGGGATCTGTAGCAACAACGTTAACTTGGAAAGATTTAAGTTTGAATGTCGGACTGGATATGCGTTTTGGAGGTTTGGTGGCATCTTACTGTAACTTATACGGAACTCAGGCCGGTTGGACAGAAAGCTCTTTGCAATACCGTGACCCGGAACATGGAGGTATGACTTGGACTAGTCAATACGCCGATTCCAAAGGTATTCAATATACTGATGGTATGATTCCGGAAGGTGTTTTTAAAGAAGGAACAATTGCGACCTTGGTGGATGGAACAAAAATGGATGTCAGCGGACTGTCTTACGCACAGCTGGTACAGGAAGGAAAACTGGAACCCACTCATGCCGGTTCATGGTATGGAAATAATTATGCATGGGGAGCACAGACAATTGATGACATTTGGGTACACAAGTTGAGTTATATCGCTTTGCGTAATATTACTATAAATTATCGTTTGCCTAATAGCATCAGTCACAAACTGGGTGCAAAAGGATTGAACCTGTCATTCAGTGCACGTAATTTGGGATATCTGTATAATTCATTACCTAATAACCTGAATCCGGAATCTGTACGTTCTAATTCAGCTTCAGAGTTCCGTATTCGTGGTTTCGAGCCTTATACGGCAAGTTACATATTTACAATTAATGCCAATTTCTAATTGTTAACTTTAAAAGAATTATCAACAATGAAATATAGAACTTTAGCAGCCGCACTGCTTTTAGGAAGTGTAATGTTTACTTCCTGTGTAGATGAATTCTCTGAATTAAATTCAGATCCGTCTACTATTACAAAGCCTGATATTCGTTTCCTGTTCACTAAATGTGAGGCTTCTTTCCAACCGGGAGATTATGCACAGTGGTTTGGAGGATTTAATGATCTTTCTACCTGGTCGCAAACAACAGTTTCATCAGGAGGTAATACAACTCGTTCAAATCGTCCGACTGATGAAGCCAATGGTTGTGGTTATGAAGTAAACGAAGTTCTTCGTTATGCTAATGAGATTCGATATCAAATCAGCCAGTTGCCTGAAGAGGAAAAAGCGACTTATGAATATATCCAATATCTTTGTAATCCTTTGTTGGTTTATTTAAGTATCCAAGATGCCGACCTATATGGCTCACGTCAATATACAGAAGCAGAACAAGCCAGATATACCAATCCTCCTTTGTTATTGCCTAAGTATGACACTCAAGAGGAACTTTTGGAAGTATGGCTGAAAGAACTGGACCAGACTATTAATTATCTGAGCAGTAACGAAATCAAAGATGTTTTGAATAATCAGGACTTTATTTATAAAGGTGATTTGAAAAAATGGGGCAAACTGGCCAATTCTTTGAAATTGAAAATTGCAGCCCGTTTGATAAACAAAGACCGGAACCGTGCTTTTGAAATAGTAAAACAGGTAGCAGAAAGTCCTGTTGGCTTAATTGCTACTACGGATGATGACTTTGTATATAACAAGGGTAAGTTCGATAACAATTGGAATAATGATTTTTCTGTAGGAGTAGGTACGCAACATCTTATAGACTTTTTGGTAAACAACAAAGATCCGCGTTTGCTTTATTTCTTCCAAAAGAATGACTACAATTCTAATGTTGTGCAGGCTTATTTTGATCAAAAAAGAGAAATGCCGGATTTTGTAGAAAAGAATGTAATTTCTGAGGTTAAAAATGGAAAGAAAGTCTTTAAAGAATGGGGTGGTCCAGGTGAACCTTGGGTACGTTATTATGGTCTTCCTGTAGAAATAGGTGCAGGACAGATGGACAAATACGAGGATTATTTTGACCCCACAGGACAATTGTTTGTTTTGTACTCGGCAGCTGGTGCCAAGAAAAGCTATTATCCGTGTACTTACCGGAATCAAGAAATGGTAAAAGGTTTGTTGACATATACTTATCCGGATGCTCCGGATGTTACTCCGGTTCAGGACACTCAACAATATGGCTGGTATGGTCTGTATTTTTCGGCAGCGGAAACCAATTTCTTCTTGGCTGAATTCACCCTGTTGGGAGCTACTTGGAATGGACAAAAAAGTGCCCAAGAGTATTTTACAGACGGTATCACTGCTTCAGTAAAAGGATATGATTATGTTGCCGGTCAGAATCATATACCTTATTATGACAGTCCTTATGTAAATGACCCTCATGATGTTTCCATTAAGCTGCAAGAGGAATGGCTGACAGAACTGCTTAAGAAAGAGGCTTATAATTTAAGTGGAGATAAAGCTTCTGATTTGGAAAAAGTGTATATCCAAGAATATCTCCATTATTTTAATGCACCGATTGATCAATATGTTAACATTATGCGTTCTGGTGTTCCTATGAAGAATAGTTCCATTTTACCGCGTAAGGAATTTGACGAACAATTGGGTGACTCTTATCCTATCCCTAGAAGATTTGCTGTTATGGAGCCTTTGGAATCAGATCAGTTACATGACATAACTATCGCTGCATATAAAGCACAAGGTTATACATATCAAGGTACAAATGCAAAAAATCCGCAAGTTTTGCATGACGAACGTGTATGGATGGATAAAGAAAATCCTGATTTTGGCAAAGGACCGAAGAACTGAAAATAAAATTAAAGAATAACAGTTCCCCTTGTTTTTCCTGTAAAAACAAGGGGATTGTTTTATTTTGACCTTCAGGACTATACATAGAATTATTTTGCAAATATTATTTATATGTAAGTAAAGAGTTGATTCTTCTTGAAAAAGATAAGGACTTTCTAAAACAATGAGCCGATGCTGTTTTCATTTGTAAGATGAAAAACTTTCCCATCAATTATTGAAAGTTCTCATTCTTTTACGGAATGTAATACTCCCTTATTTCTTTGTGCAAAGTAGTGATTTGGGTAGAAATGAAGTAGAAAATTTCCATTTAAAGTTTGTTTTAACGGCTTTAAATGGAAATTTCTTTTTGTCGTTATCATATTCAACTCCACTGAATATCAATACAATAGCTGTAAGAGTAGTTCTGAAGGAACTAAGGAAACGGAATTACTTGATTTTCAATAAACTTTAAAAAAAATCACAGCTATGTTAAAACGACTAAAATCAGTCAGTATGTTGCTGTTCCTAATGGGTGCCTCTACCGGAGCAGCATACGCGGTCGCCAATCCCGGCGTTGCCGATGTGAAAATCACACAACAAAATGGAGCTTGTACAGGAGTTGTAGTAGACGCTACAGGTGAAACCATTATCGGTGCGTCTGTAGTAGTGAAAGGTACGACTAATGGTACGATAACCGGACTTGATGGCGACTTCTCTTTATCCAATGTGAAAAAAGGGGATATCATTCAAATTTCATTTGTAGGTTATCAAACAGTAGAGATTCCTTGGGATGGACAACCCATGAATGTAACTTTACAGGATGACACACAAACATTGGGTGAAGTTGTAGTGACTGCTCTTGGTATCAAACGTGAGAAAAAAGCACTGGGTTATGCCATGCAGGAGGTAAAAGGTGACGCGTTACTTGAAGCTCGTGAAACGAACCTCGCAAATGCTTTGACAGGTAAAGTTTCAGGTGTCCAGATTATCCGTTCAAGTAATGGTCCTGGCGGTTCTTCCAAAATCCAGCTTCGTGGTGCGAATTCTGTAACAGGTTTGAACCAGCCGTTAATTGTTGTCGATGGTGTGCCAATGGATAACTTTACAGGAGCAAGTAATAATGATATTGATAACCCGACATTGGATATGGGTAATGGACTTTCAGATATTAATGCTGAAGATATTGAGTCCATGTCTGTGTTGAAAGGTGCGTCAGCTGCTGCACTTTATGGTTCTCGTGCCGGTAATGGTGTTATTTTGATTACAACTAAAAAAGGAACAAAGCGTGAAGGTTTGGGTATCACTATCTCTGGTTCAGTTTCCGCTGAGACAACATTTATGCTCCCTAAACGCCAAAAAGCCTTTGGACAAGGTGAGAATGGCGTGTTCGACTCAACTAACGGCTATAGCTGGGGTCCTGAAGTAACAGGGCAAAGCTATACAAAATGGGATGGTACAACTGCAAATATGCAAATCTTTGATAACGTAAAAAATTTCTTTGATACAGGTGTGAACTTATCAGAAAGCATATCATTCCAGCAGCAGTATGATAAAACATCCATTTACACCTCATTGAATCGTATGGATGACTCCAGCATGATACCGGGTGCTAACTTAAGCCGTACAAACTTAACTTTGCGTGCATCTTCTACTTTTGGTAAAGATGATCGTTGGAGCATTGATGCAAAAGTACAATACATCAATACCCTCGCAGAAAACCGCCCTATCAGTGGTGCACGTGGGAATAATGCATTTTATACTATTTTCAATATGCCTACGACTATTGACATCCGTGACTTTTCCAGCCCTGTCAAAGACGAATTCGGCGAAATGATCTGGTGGAGTAAAGGGGGTATCAACCCTTATTGGTCTAAAGATTATAATCCCAATAAAGACAGTCGCAATCGTTTCCTGATGAACGGATCATTGAAGTACAAATTTACAGATTGGCTGGATGCTGAAATCAAAGCCGGTAGTGATATGTATTTCACTGAGGGTGAAGAGAAATTGTATGCAGGAAGTCCTACTAATAATAAGAACAGCCGTTACAGCACTAGTGAGAAAAAGTTCTTCGAAAATAATTTCAGCTTTTTGATCAGTGGCCATAAAGATGAATTGTTTGGAAAATTTGGTGGTAATTTCTCTTTTGGTGGTAACTTAATGGAAAGAAAATCTACAGGTTTGGATAATGCTATGGGAAAATTGACTGCTCCCGATTTATTCTCTTTAGCCAATGGTGACAAAAAAGATTTGTCAATAACCGAAACCTATATTCATAAAAAAATCAATTCTTTGTATGGAACTCTTGGGATCAACTATAATGGTTGGGCATTCTTGGATGCAACTTTCCGTAATGACTGGTCATCAGCTTTGAATAAAGAAAACCGTTCATTCTTCTATCCGTCTGTTTCATTGTCATGGGTGATCAGTGATATGGTGGGTAAAGTAGGCAAAGGCATGCCCGAATGGTTTACTTATGCTAAAGCACGTGCATCTTTTGCACAAGTAGGTAACGATATGGATGCATATCAGTTATATAATACATATAGTATTGGTTCAGACCCTAATGGCAATACAACTGCCGGACAAGGAAAAACCAAATACGATGCAGATGTACGCAGTGAGTTGATTACTTCTTGGGAAGCCGGTGCTGAATTGAAGTTCTTCAATAACCGTTTAGGAGTTGACTTTGCATGGTACAAGACAAACGCAAAACGCCAGTTAATGAATATTCCTTTAAATAACCTTTCCGGTTATGATAACATGAAAGTAAATGCAGGTAACATTCAAAATACCGGTATTGAAATCATGTTGAATGCACGCCCTATCGAAACAGCTCAATTTAGTTGGGATACTCAGTTGAACTTCTCTCAGAACAAGAGTAAGATTATTGAATTATTACCGGGAAAACCAGGTATGCAGTATGCTTTAGGAGGTTCTGACGCATTACAGGTTTATGCAGTTGCGGGAGGTGCTTATGGTGAAATCTGGGGTACCAAATATCAACGAGTAGAAGAAGGAGAATTTAAAGGACAATTATTACTCAATGAATCAGGACTGCCACAGGCCACTAGTGACAAGCATAAGATTGGTGAACAACAGCCTGACTTCCTATTAGGATGGACAAATACATTTAATTATAAAAACTTCACACTTAGTTTCCTGATTGACGGACGTTTTGGTGGCGATATTTTCTCATTCACCAATATGAACTTGCAACGTAGTGGTATTGCCGAATGTACTGCTCCAGGCGGTAAACGTGAGGATATCGTTGTAGCGGGAGTTATCAAAGATGGCAACGGTTATAAGGTAAATGATCAAAGTGTTTCTTTAGAACGTTATTACAAAGCTTTGGCTACAGGCCGCGCCGGTATTTCGGAAGCTTATATCTATGATGCTACCAACATCCGTTTGCGTAACATCGCCTTGAGTTATCGTTTCCCGTCATCTATGTTGAAAAAGACTCCGTTCCAACAGGTTAAGCTTGGTTTCACCGTGAATAATGTATGGATGATTTCAAGCCATTTGGACGGCATTGATCCGGAATCAGTATATGCTACAAGTACTAATGCAACAGGTTTGGAGAACTCGTCAGCTCCGACATCACGTTCTTACCTGTTTAATGTAACTCTTGGTTTCTAATCATAAAAAAGAAAAAGAACAATGAAAACAATGAATAAATTATTTTTGGGGCTTGGCTTTTGCGCCGGATTAGTTTCCTGCTCTGACTTTGATGAAGTCAATACCAATCCCACAGCCGCCGGTGAGGAATATGTAAAACCTCAATATGCATTGAATAATTCTATAGGACAGGCACAGATGAATCCCGGTACCGCAGAACGTGTAGTAGTCTATAATTGGGCTAGTGCTGCCAGAATTTGTGGAGAAATGAGTTTTCTGAACGTAGGCCGCTATAGTGATGACTACACATCTGCTTATTATTATCCTGATCTCAGTTCCAGTATTAAAAATGCTACGTTGGCTATTACAGCAGTAGAAAACCAGCTCGAAGCGGCCACTACCACTGCACATGAAAAAGAATTTTTCCCGAACGTAAAGCAGTTTGCCCGTATCTGGCGTGCCTATCTTATCAGTGAGTTTGTTGATAATTTCGGACCTTATCCTATTGAAAGTTTCCTAGGGGAAAATCCTGTTTTCAACTCAGAGAAAGATGATTATGAATTCATTTTAAAGGAGTTGAAAGAAGCGGCAGCAGCTATCAACACCTCTGTCCTACCTGTTGAGGCAGAAGGCAAATGCGACCCGTTTGACAATGTAAAATATGATCCTGTGAAGTGGCAGAAATATGCAAATTCACTCCGTATGCGTCTGGCCATGCGTTTATCAAACATCGACAAGGCAACTGCACAGGCCGAATTTGAGGATGCAGCCAAAGGTAACAAGATTTTAACGGCTGATGATATGTTTGCAGTAAAAGAAAATGATGGATGGGATGTCTTTTCCGGAGTATATACCCGTTCATTTGACGATCAGGTTCTTTCTTCAACAGTTGCCAATCTTCTGACTAATTTAGGTGGTATTAAAGTAACAGAACAACGTTCCGATTTGGCTAGTTATGTTAAACCAGCTAATTATTTAGGTATTAAATATGACAGACATTATGTTGCTAATACAGATAATCCTACTAAACAATATTGGTTGGATGGTATGCCGGAAAATCTTGACCCTCGTGCATTAAAGATATTCTGTCTGCCTGATGATGAAAATGCTGAGAACTACATAGATAAATATAATGACAGGACAGCTAAAGATTTCGTTCTTTACACAGTAGACGAAAACGGAATTCCGATTCCTAACAAGGATAATCCCGGAGAAATAAAGATTGATGCAACTCGTTGTTGGAATGGTTATCCCGCTGGTTCGCGTGGTGAATGGTCGCCAACCTTGGCTTATAACCAACTGGTGACAAATGGATATGGCCCCGGCTGTACTCTTCCAATGTTGGGTAAAGACTATTGTAAGGGAAAATCTCGCATATTCTTTGCAGCATGGGAAACGTATTTCTTGCTAGCAGAAGCTTCATTGTATGGTTGGAACACTGGAACAACAGCGAAAGAAGCCTATGAAAACGGTATTAAAGCTAGTTTTGAATACTTTGGTGTTAGCGAATATGTGAATGATTATCTGAATTCCACCAACTACAATCGTGTAGGTACTTCAGTCAAATTTGATCATACCACTGAACCTACTGCTGAACAAATGACTTATGTGGATGGATACAGCAAGGAACAGAAGACTGTTACTTATGAATATCCTACAGCTTCTAAAACGTTATATGGAAAAGCATTGAATGACCACCTGACTAAAATTATCACTCAAAAATTCATTGCACAAACTCCGTATTTGGTATTGGAAATGTGGTCGGATTTCCGCCGTTTGGGATTACCATTCTTTGAGATTCCTGCAAACGAAAGTTCAATGACCGGTTCAGACATGGTTAATGTCTGGAATCCTAATTCTTGGAAAGACGGACAGAAATGGGAATTTTATCCACAGCGTATGCGATATCCTTCCAGTCTGGAGAATGCAGACCCCGAAGGCTATAAACAAGCTGTAGAGTTATTAGGAGGCTCAGATAATATCATCACCCCCTTATGGTGGACCGGACGTTAATGCCTTAACCTGAAACATTCATAGAATAATAAGTTAGCCAGCTAATGCATACTTAAAGTATTACGAATTAGTTGGCTAACTTATATTATTTTCTGAATGTCCCTTATTATGGCCCAAAATCATTTGATATTCTGATGTCGGCAAAGCATATTACACATGAATCATAGATTCCCTAAACATTCATAACTACACAAAAAAGAAGGACTACCTTCTCACGAAGCCAGTCCTTTCATTTGCTATTAATAATCTAGTAATTTTCTGATAAATTTTGAACGCTTTCTTATCTAAGAAACAAGCATTAACGCTCTTTTGTTTATTCCTCCATTGTAAAACTTTTCAGTATTTTTTCGGCAATATTTTCATTTTCCTTGCTATAGATAATAGATATATAAAATCCACTACCTGCCGCCTTAGTCATCAGACAAGCATAAAGGCAATGATCTGTTTCGCAGCTTCCTTTTAAATAAGTACCGAAAAACTGTGGTAACTCAAACTCCTGCACAGCCGACTGGTCTTTCACCCCGTCATCATTGGCATAGTCTTTTAATACACTCTTCAAGTCACTTTTTGTCATACCATCCGAATCCAAAGACTGAATGGTAATATAAAACCTGGAATTGTTCAGAAGAAAAGTCTCCTCTGTATCCTCCTCCACCAAAATCCCTTTTGGAGCCTCAAAAGTCAGACCATAGGCTGTCCATGTAATAGGAACCAAGGCTTGCGCACTTGCTGACAACCAGGTCAGACTTAAAAACACAAGAAGTAAAACCTTTTTCATTTTTAATTATTTTACCAATAAAACTCCGATCAGTCCACAACTGATTATTTATCCTTTTCACGGATTTCCACACGACGAATCTTTCCACTGATGGTCTTTGGAAGTTCTTCTACAAACTCTATGACACGCGGGTACTTGTACGGAGCAGTCACACGCTTCACATGATCTTGCAACTCCTTTACCAACTCAGGTCCTTCCTTACCCTTAAAAGTTTTAGAAAGGACAATCGTCGCCTTTACTACCTGACCACGGATTTCATCAGGCACACCGGTAATGGCACATTCCACAACAGCCGGATGGGTCATCAAAGCACTTTCCACCTCGAACGGGCCTATACGATAACCCGAACTCTTGATCACATCGTCAGCACGGCCTACAAACCAAAAATAACCATCCTCGTCACGCCAAGCCACATCACCTGTATAATAAATACCATCATGCCAAGCATCTTCCGTTAATTCCGAAGCACGATAATATTCTTTGAACAATCCCAATGGTTTGCCCCTATCTGTACGAATAACAATCTGACCTTGTTCTCCATCCTCAGCAGAACGCCCGTCGTGTGTCAACAAATCTATATCATATTGAGGATTAGGTACCCCCATACTTCCGGGTTTAGGCTCCATCCAGGGAAAAGTACCTAAAGTCAATGTAGTTTCCGTTTGTCCAAAACCTTCCATCAGACGGATACCTGTGATTTTCTTGAACGTTTCATATACAGAATAGTTCAAAGCCTCTCCCGCCGTAGTACAGTATTCCAAAGAAGAAAGATCATATTTACTAATATCCTCCTTAATTAAAAAACGATAAATAGTAGGAGGAGCACATAAAGAAGTGATATGATAATCCTGAATCTTTCCAAGAATATCTGCCGGTGTAAATTTTTCATGATCATACACAAAAATATTGGCTCCTGCTATCATCTGTCCATAAAGTTTTCCCCAGACAGCTTTCCCCCAACCTGTATCGGCAATGGTAAGATGAAGACTGTCACGATGCAAATTATGCCAGAAACTGGCAGTTACAATATGTCCCAAAGGATATGTAAAATCATGTGCCACCATCTTAGGTTCACCTGTAGTGCCCGAAGTGAAATACATTAATGAAGTATCTTCATTCGTATTGGGATGTTCCGGTTTGACAAAAGGAGCAGCTTTTTCAATACCTTTATGAAAATCTTCAAAACCCTCCGGAATATCCGGTCCTACACTGACCAGTTTTCTTACTGAAGGACAATCGGGCATGGCATCTATAATATGCTTTGTTATCACATCTTCTCCTGCAGCTACAATCATCTTGATATCAGCAGCATTACAACGATACACGATATCCTTTTTTGTCAACAGATGAGTTGCAGGAATAACCACAGCTCCTAACTTATGCAAGGCAATAATAGAGTACCAGAACTCATAACGACGCTTTAAAATAAGCATCACCATATCACCATGACCAATACCAAGGCTCTGAAAATAAGAAGCAGTCATATCCGTATACTTTTTCAAGTCTGCATAAGTATATTGTATATGCTCCCCTTTATCATTAGTCCATAACAATGCTTTCTTATCGGGTTCTTCGGCAGCCCAAGCATCTACTATATCATAACCAAAATTAAAATTTTCAGGGATTTTAATCTTTAAATTCTTTATAAAGTCCTCTTGTGAGGTAAATGTGGTCTGTTCTAAGAATTTTTCTACCATAATCTTATTCAATTAAAAATTGAGAACCAAAAATTAGAAATAGTTGCGGTCAATGACAACGCTGTCTTTTTAATCTCAATTTATTATAATATTACTGCCAAGAATTTCACAGTCTTATCATCCAATGCCATCATACCATGTGGAATAGAAGAATCAAAATAAAGACTGTCACCTGGATTCAAGATCAATTCTTTTCCATTTATATTAAGTAACATTCTTCCTTCAATAACCAAATTGAATTCTTGTCCCTCATGTGAGTTAAAATGAATCGGAGTATTTTCCGGTTTCGGTTCTACAGTCACAATAAAAGGATCAGCCTTACGCCCGCGAAAACCGGAAGCCAATGACTGATATTTATACGCCTTGGTCCGTTCTACCGACACTCCTGAACCACAACGGGTCAGAAAATAAGAACTCATCTTAGGTTCTTCACCAAACATTAATACATCCAATGCGATACCGTATTTACGGGCTATTTTCTGTAAAGCACTGACAGAAATATCTTTCTCCCCGCTTTCCATACCCAAATACTCTTCCACTGAAAGCTGGCAACTTTTAGCCACTTCATCAGGAGTCAGCTCCAGAACGTCCCTTAATCCCTGGAGACGCTCAGCTATTTGTTTTATCTGGTCACTCATAATCTTATTGTTTTATGCTTCAAAGATAATGAAGATTTAAGAATTCCTAGCAAAATTTCATTAAGTTTCGAAGAAAACCATCTGACAGACAACATTAGTTAAGATTATATGCAAAACGTTTACTCTCCGAACGTACAGCATCATCGGCACATTTGAAACAAGACAAGAACCACGAAGTTAGCTTCCGAAGCCCCTCATCCTTTCCACAAAATTCTGAATCACCGGATACATAGCCTCAGGCGATTCCAACTCATAGCAAAGAGTTTCCAAAGGACACCAACCTGTCCGGTTTCTGTTCCAAATACGAGAAACTATTTGAACACACTCCACCCTAATATTCGCCTTGTGCAATACAGCCAATGCAGGCTCACTGATGATATCCGTATAAACCTCCCGGACACCCCCCAGCACCATCAATGCGGCAGCTGCTTTTCCTACCACCTTGTCAGCAACCTGCGCTCCATGCAAAAAGACCGGATGCTGATTCAGCAAATCATATAAATCGGCTACCCCGCGTTGGGTAAAAGTACGGATCTCTTCCTTTCTGATAACACAGGAATAGCCGCCTTCATGCAACAATCTGATTAATTCATCCATCTTCCTTTCTATTTCATTCAGATAATACGATGCATCTCATGACCTTCTACATAAATAGCACTAAACGGGCGGCTCGGACAAAGATTTTCACAAGCGCCACAACCGATGCAACGTTCTGTATTCACAACCGGTATCTTAAGTGATTTTCCATCATCGGCATCTTTAGGAACCATCAAGATAGCCCCCGTAGGACAATGACGGGCACAATTTCCACAACTTACCCCATCTGTGTTCACTATACAATTCTGAGCAATCCACACAGCATGACCAATCTGTACAGATGACTTCTCTGTCAAATCAGCCAAGTGAATAGCATCAGTAGGACATACTTCTGCACATTTCGCACACTCAGGACGACAATATCCACGTTCGTAAGACATCTCGGGCTGCATCAGATGTTTCAAATCACCGGACGGACGCAATACCTGATTAGGGCACACCGACACACAAAGCTGACAAGCCGTACAGTGCTGCGCAAAATGACGGAAACTCAATGCTCCCGCAGGAACAATAGGAGTGGCACGCCTGGGAACTTTCTTATCTATAAGAGGAGCCAGACCGCCATCCACTTTCTTTTCCTGAGCTTTTACGGCAACACTTGCAGCAATCAAAGCCGAAACCGTAAAGAACCCACGCCGTGCAGTATCTACCTTTTCTTTGTTTAAAGACGCCTGAGAAGCCTGTTTGCCAATTCCTTCACTTGCTGGAGCCTGTTTCTTCAGAAGCATCTGCCCCGATACATATTTTATTGCCCCTTGGCGGCACTTGCCTAGACAATCCATACAAGCAACACAACGGGAATAATCAATCTCATGTGCTTTGGGATTAATGCAGGAAGACTTGCAATTACGAGCACAAAGTCCGCAACCATTACATTTAGACGTATCAATAACCGGTTTAAAATAAGAATATCTAGATAAGAATCCCAATACTGTACCCACCGGGCAAATGGTATTGCAATAAGTTCTTCCTCCACGCCATGCCAAAATAAAAAGCACAATCACAGTACCCACTGCAACTGCAAAAGTAGAAAGACCTTTCATCCAAACATCTACCGAATAAAAAGCATAACTGTCCACACGCTCCGCCCATAGGGCAAGTACATTGTTCCCCCATTGATACAAAGGTGTCAGCAGGTTAGAAATGATACGGCCGTATGCACTGTAAGGAGCAATCAACGCCGCCAATGAAACCACCCCTGCTACCAAAGCGACGACAAACACTGCCAATACCCCATAGCGTAACCACGACAAAGCAGGCGAGTAGCGGAAACGATTCTTCTTTACCCTGTCTGTAAAATCCAGCTTGAAGTTACGCCCATAACCATTATTGAAATAAAAAATGTGTCCATTAGGTAATGGGACAGCTGTATGACATCCCCAAGGCCATTCAAAATCATCACAATTCTTCGTTCCGGCTATCACCTCAGGATCAGTAATAGGAGTCCCGTCGGCATGAAGAGGATTCAATAATAATTTCAAGTATTTATCTCTCCAATACCCATGAGGCGATATAATCCACTCAATACCTCCAGCTTTATTAAACTTAAAGATTCCTTGATAACGGGCTGTAGCCAGATAATCATCTCCCCACTCTACTATACCATTATTATGCGCCCAATTACTGGCACTTTGTGCAAAAGGGTCTGAGGTTAGATCATAATCGGTCATTCCATAGCGAGCCGAATCCAACATGTGCACCAAATCCCATTCTTGCAATATCTCCCCTTTTTCGGGATCCATCATAATAATAAAATCATTTATCCGTACATCTTTCCCATTGGCGATTTTAGCGGAAGTCTTGCTCACAGTCGCTAATATATTGCCTTGCTTATCTTGAGATATGGCATGATGCATAGTGTATCCCCTTTCCAGCATATCCCAATTATGAATTGTATTTCCCATCATATCCACCTCCACCATCCGATGATGGTTTCCGTCACCGGTCATATAATGTCCGTTCTGCATCCGGATCAATCCGCACCCGATTCCGATATATCGATGTTCATCCGACTTCTCCCAATCAAGAATCCAACGGATTTCTCCGTCTGCATCTATCATATAAGGGATAGAAGTGTCTGTTTCATCCTGTCCGGGGGAGTTTACCAAATTCATGCCTGGCTCCATTCGGTCATATTGAGCCTTTACCACTCTGATTTCCTTAGGCAGCCTTCTGCTTTCCAATGTTTTCGTCTGAAGCTTTAGATTGGACCGAGCACGTTCATTTCCTTGCAAATCCGTATAAATTAAAGTGATCTGGTTATTATAATTGGGATAAAGTCCCAATACCGGAATATTCTGTTTTAATCCCACATCTTTAAATGTATATTCCACGTCAGGCGTATGCTTTCCCAGTTTGCTGTGTACAATCAGTTTAATGCGTCCCAATACAGGTAATTTTACAACTACACTGGCCGATAATGGATTGCAACCGGAAGGATTGACTGTAGAACTCAATATCAAGTTGTCAATCGAAGTACCTAAGGTAGGTATAACATAAGTGCTTCCATTGGCAAATGTCAAAGTCGTTTTCCAGTTTTCCGCATCCACATCTACACTTTGGATTAACTCTTGCGGAAAAATTATCTTATTGGACTCAAATAACAAAACACATTGTTCACGTTCCTGAGAAACAGATTTCAATAAATCATTTTCCTTCAACTGGTTTTGTATATCCTGCATAGCTTGGGTACAATCCTGTTCTTCATCACGACATGACAAAAATACAAATATCATAACCAACAAAGAGCATAAATAATATCCTTTCCTTTTCATTTGGCTTCATTGTTTTTATAGAGGGAGAGATCCCCCTCCCTCTCATACTTTTTAATTATCAGTTCAATGCAATCATCTCCATTCCGGCTTTTGCTCCAAATTCAAATTAGCGTCCACCTCTGCCTGAGGTATCGGGAAGTACAAGAATTTAGCTTCAAAATGGTCAAATCCTTGTGTATCCGAAATGCGGTCTGTCGGTTTATATCCTACCAATTCCTTTTCACCACTTTCATTTTCTTCGTAAATCAATTCATAATGTTGAGAATCGGTCTTGCGTTCGTGCATGATAGCTTTCAACTTAGCAGGATCATTTCCGTACCAACGAACCATATCATCCCAACGTATATTCTCTCCGGCAAATTCCAGCAATTTCTGTTTCTGGAGTTCTGTCATTATAGTATCTTTTCCACTCAAGTTTTTCTCCGGCAGCCCGGCACGTACACGAATCCGGTTAATATCTTTCATTGCTCCGCTTTCATCATTGGTTTCCAGACAAGCCTCAGCGTGGAGCAACAAAACTTCTGCAAAGCGCATAATACGTAAATTGTTGATACGTCCGGCATCGTTAGAATACATCGTACATCCTGTGGGAACCCACCAAGCTGCAAACTTCTTCATCATGAAACGCCCTTGAACACCCTCGATCACCGGATAAGCAGGAGCGTATCCTTGCTTGGCAATACCATATTTGCCATCGCCTTCGGGCAGTACCGTCCATTTAAACATATCATCAAATTTCACTTTACCACCATAGAATTTTTCATCCGGCTTCACATCACCGAAATCAGAATATTTAAAGAAGCACGTAGTGTACAAACGCTTATCCCATTTGGAATCAGAGCCTTCCGGACGCTGTTCGGAAATGAATTCTTTTATCAAATAGGGAGAAGGCTGCATCTTATACCAACCACCGCCAATATTATCACCTTTCAGTGTCGGGCCAAAATAATGAGCAAGGTTGTTTCCCATAAACGAGTCGTCACTAGTGCCATTGCCCCAAGCGTCACCCGAATTACCTTTGGCATCATAATTGATTTCCCAAATAGATTCAGCATTAAATTCCGTATCGTCACGGAAGTTGTCCTCATACTTTTGAGTCAAATCGTAACCATAACCATTCATTATAATTTCAAACTCATCCTTAGCGGCCTGATAATCCCCTTTCCAGATATAAGCTTTACCCAACATGGCAATAGCCGCACCTTGAGTTACACGACCGTTCTCATCGCTTGAACGAAGTTTAGGCAAACGAGACTTGGCTTCCTTAAAGTCTGAAATAGCCTGTTCCAGCACTTCATCACCGCTAGACAGTCCATGAGTTTCCGGATCTGCATCCTGCGGGAGAGTACGGATAACCGCATCACGATAATCAGTACGCAAACGGAAATACCAGAATCCACGTAAGAAATAAGCCTCACCTATCATTTGCTCACGTTTGGTTTCGTCCATATCAACCGTAGCCGCACGATATATGAATTCGTTCGCCATCTGAATGCCTTCATAGATGTTTCCCCAGCTCAAATCCTTTGTATTCGTTGTGTTGACAAACGACAAATATTCCCAAATATAAGGTTCTTCTCCGCGAGTGGGGTAAAGGTCGTCACCGCGCATCTGAAGATGCATGATGCCTTCCAACCCACCATAATATCCACTGGTCATACGGCGGAAAGGATTATAAACTGCGGACAAGCCTTTCATCACATTATCCTCGGATGTCCAGAAAGTGGTCGGAGTCTGACGGTTAGGATCAATCTCATTCAGAAAGTCATCACTACAAGAAGACAACAACATTGGAGCTACAGCCAATGCAGCTATGTATTTTATAAAATTCTTTTTCATATTCTGCAAATATTACTTATTCCTAATTAGAAATTTACTTGTAAACCAAAGGTGATAGTACGTGCCATCGGATAACGACCGTCATCACAACCACGGGTCATTACACCCGAACCACCTGATGTACCGGCACCATCGGCATCTACCATACCCAAGTCAGGAGTATAACCTTTATAATCGGTTATAGTGAAAAGGTTTTCCATAGCCGTATAAACACGCACATTCTGCAAACCGGCTTTAGATACCCATACTTTGGGCAACGTATAACCTAATTCCAAAGTCTTCAAGCGCAAGAATGAACCATTTTCCAACCAACGGTCCGTATAGCCCCAGTTTGTACCATTAGGATCGCTAGTACCAAACAAACAGCGAGGAATGTCAGAATGATTGTTTTCAGTCCAGCTGTTCATGCGTTCTGCATATTGGTTTCCCGTTGATTCATTATAAACCGTACTATAATACTGGGCATTGTAAATCTTGTTGCCAAAGTTTCCGTCAAAGAACATATTCAAATCCAAACCTTTCCATTCAGCACCCAGACTTACACCCAAGTTAACTTTCGGGAAAGCAGAGCCTACATCCTGACGGTCATTATTGTCAATCTTACCATCTCCGTTATAATCCACGAAACGCAAGTCACCCGGTTGTGCATTAGGCTGGATCTTATTACCGTTCTTATCCACATACGCATCAATTTCTTGTTGGCTTTGGAATACACCATCCGTCTTTATCAAATTGAAATAACCTATGGAATGACCGGTCTTGGCATAAGTGATCGTTCCTTTGGCATGAGGATTGAATCCCTGCCATTCATCACGACTTCCGTTTACTTCCGTCAGTTCATTCTTGATAAAGGTGGCATTGACACCTACATGATAATACAAATCGCCTACATTATTACGGTGATTCAATGAAATTTCAAATCCTTTGTTTTCTACTGTACCTGCATTTACTGTAGGATTCCCACTCAAGCCAAAACTCAAAGACTGCGGCATAGACAACAACATATCTTCTGTTTTCTGAATAAAATAATCAGCACTGACACTGAACTTATTGTTCAAGAAAGCAAAATCCAAACCCAAGTTCAAAGTCTTCGTCTTTTCCCAAGTCACATTCATGGGTGAAGTCCATTCCTTACCGGTAATGGCACCTTCCCAAAGTTCTGTGCCCATCATGTTATTCATACCTTTATAAACAACAGACTGGGTAGCATAATTGCCAATGCCGCTCAAATTACCCAGTACACCATAACTGGCACGAATTTTCAATTCATTCATGGTTTCCTTGATATTTTCAAAGAAATCTTCATTCATCACATTCCAACCCAAAGATACAGACGGGAATGTGCCCCAGCGGTTTCCATCTGCAAATTTGGAAGAACCGTCCCGACGAACAGAAGCAGACAGCATATAACGATCGGCATATGTTTTGTGAAGAAACCGAACCGGCGTCAATCACAGAGAAACCTTCCGGGAAACCCTTACGTCCTGCACCAAAACCACGCGCATTGTTACGCTGGGCAGAATAACCCACCAAAGCAGAAACCGTATGATTGCCAAACGTATTATCATAATTGATTGTATTTTCAATCAACCAATCGTTCTCCCAGTCTGTACTTTCCGACAATTCCGCTTCATTCTTTTGTGAAGTAGAACTGAAATAATAAGGAGAACTATAGGCATAATTACGTCTTGTATATTTGTTTATACCTACATTGAATTTATATTTCAATCCTTTCAAGAACAAATCCACTTCGGCATAGCCATTCAATAAAATGTCTATCCCATGTCTTTGGTAATCATAGGCTTCTGTCCAACCTACAGGATTATCTCCTCTGGTCCATTCCGGAGCGACACCCCAAGTGCCATCTTCACCATATACATTCCACATAGGCACAGCTGTCAGAGCGGAGGTATATGAAACATCTTCGTACTTCTTTTTATAGAATTTCATCATCAACGTAGTCCCCATACGCAAATGATTATTGAAAAAAGAAAAAGTATTCTTAGCACGAATGTTCCATGCCTCATAACCGGTAGTATTCACAATACCATCCTGGTTAAGATAGCTTCCCGACAGATTATAGGTCGAAGTCTTGTTTCCTCCAGATACATTCAAGCTAACCTTGCTCACCATAGCCGAGTTATAAAGTTCTTTCTGCCAGTCTGTTCCAGCACCTCCATTCCAATTCAGCAACCCTTCTGCCGAACTATAACCGGTAGCCTTTGCCAAATCGCGAAGCTGATTACCATCCATTACATCAATGTATTTGGCAACCATCTGAACGCCTGTATAGGCATCCACTGTTACACGGGCAGGAGTTTCCAAACGACCGCCTTTAGTAGTGACCAATACAACACCATTAGCAGCACGAGAACCATAAATAGCAGCAGCCGAAGCATCTTTCAACACTTCAATAGACTGAATGTCAGCGGGATCAACCATATTGATATCACCATACACACCGTCAATCACATAAAGCGGACTGGTGGCACTCAATGAACTGATACCACGGACATTAATATTCAAGCCTTCCCCCGGCTGACCGTTGGCAGCCGACACAGTAACACCGGCAACTCTTCCTTGCAAAGCAGCTGAAGCACTACGTGCAACATTTGCCTGTAACTCTTTACCGGAAACAGAAGCGACCGCACCTGTCAAATGGCTTTTCTTCACTGTACCGTAACCGATAACCACCACCTCGTCCAACAATTCACCTTCCGACAATTTCACATTAATCACACTGCGGCCATCAACCTTAACAGTTTGCTCCCGATAACCTACATAAGAGAATTTCAAAGACTGACCGGAAGCGGCCTTAATGGTATATTTGCCATCAAAATCGGTAATCACGCCATCCGTAGTTCCTACTACAACAACAGCCGCACCAATCAACGGATTATTCTCCGCATCCGTCACTGTTCCGGTAACAGTAATTTGCTGAGCATAGGCACATATACTAAGTATGCACAGCAACCATGTAAATGCAATTTGTTTCATAAATAATGTATTAGAGTTTAATTAAAAAATATTGCTGTAAAATTAACTAAAAATAGATTTCCAACACGTTATTGCTTTCGCAAACAACGGTAATGCCCCATGGATGGAAGAATAGCAGCTGAAATTAAGAATGTCTTTGTTTTCATAGTTATTTGAATTAAAAATTAACATTGCAAAGATGGCAATTCAAGCAAGCAGGAACAAATACAATTCAAGCATTAAACAATGAAATCTTATCAATATCAAAAAAAAATTCTTCAAGACAATGGAAAACACATCTGAATTGACCGTGAAATATAAAATTTTTCCCACACAGTATTCTTCTAATTATCAACCAATTACTGTGAAAAAACATCCATAAAGGCTCTCAACCGGTAGGTAAGCGGCGGTATCGTTCATCAATGTACAACACAACAACCGCCACACACAAAATGACAAAACTTCAATAGATGTATTTTATCAACAGGATGCAACCGTGAAAACAGTCTTATGACTTTATTGCTTCACCTTGGTGAAGCAACCGTTTCACACAGGTGGCAACGGCACTTCACTTGAGTGAAAAGGCACGTTCAGCCGAGTGGTGCAACAAATGATGCAGTCTTCTTGCATGGAAACTCCCATCCCCTTGCACGGATACTGCCGTACATATATCAAGATTACGTACCCGACATGGAAACCGATATCCGACGAACCGGCTTCTGCAAGAAAAAACGAAAAAGCACTTCGTGGGGATACAGGAAATTCCGTCACCGCATATTACTGTTTATCAGCGCAATACAATGACGGAACAAAAAACTATTGCAGCGTAGAAATAAAAACAGAACCAATGTTACAAAGACGAACTACTCAACACAGTTCCGGTATAGGAAACCACGCTACGGGCCGGCAATGTCAAGGTATAGACACCATCGGCAGGTTGAACAGCTTCCACCGGCTCCCATTTACGGGTGTCATCGGTGACATAGCCTTGCAAAGCACCGGAAACCTGAGCGCTTTCAAGAGCCAACGAAATAACTACTTCATGATCCGCAGGGTTGATGGCTACAACCGTGTAACCGTTGTCACCATATTTATAGCCAGACACCATATAGCCTTGTTCGAAATCATATTGCGCCGAGATGCGCTTGCTGCCTACAGGGATGTAACGGGAGAAGTTGCCGAACACCTCGCAACGCTTGGTCACTTCATAGTCCACGCGGTTCTTTTCAATGTTAATCAGCCCCTCGGTGGTTCCGCCATCCGGTATAGCACCTGCCCACCACACAATAGCGCCGGTATTGGCCTCACACAAGAAACGATGGAACTTCTTCGCCCATTTCAAGCCGCTGGTCATGGTAGCATCATAACTTTCCGTAGGATCGCTGATTTCGGTCAGCCACACGGGAATTCCCTTCGATTCGGCTTTGCTGAACGGTTCAATGGCAGGATCTTTCCCGGTCACAGGATCCACATAGCCGTGTCCGGCGGCAATGACGGGAAAGTTGGTGATTTTAGGATTCAGGTTCAGAATGTCGCGCACATAATTTTTACTGCCCATGATAAAGCCCAGAATGGCAGACCACTGGGCATTCTCGCCAAAGATAATCCGGGTTTCGGGATGGGTCTGTCGCAACTTGGGACCTAAGTTATTCACAATGAACGGTCCCAGCGTAGTGGTACCGGGAAGCCAGAGGCATGAGTTCCAGCTTGCCGCATACTCGGGCTCGTTGGCAGGAGAGATGGCATAGACAGGCAGGCCTGCCGCTGTGTAGGCATCACAGAAATTGGAAAGATAGTCGGCAAAGGCCTGGTAGCTGCCGCGTTTCAAAAAACCTTGCGAGGTACTGCCGTTGCTTTTCATATAAGCCGGAGCAGACCAAACGGAAAAGATGAGTTTGTCCACACCGTATTCCTGCTTCGCTTTTTTCATGATCCACAACTGTCCGTTGCGCTGTGCGATGCCTTCGGCAACACGATTCTCATCACGGTTGAAATCAATATCGAAAAAAGGATCGTCCAAAGACAGATTGATATCCTCGTCCATATTAAACGTGGTTTCATCGTAATGGGGGAATACCTCGCCCCTGAGGATACTGAGGCGAAGCCCGTCCTGTCCGAACATCACATCCATAATCTCCTGACGCTTGCGGTTGGCATAAAGATAGTCGGACCAGCCGGCCTGCGCCACACCAAAACCATCGATGGTTTGTTCTTCGTTGTTCCACTGAAGAACTACATCGGCCCCCAAGGTACTACGTGCATCGGCCGGGATTTGTTCTGCCGGAAGAGCATCGGTAACATCGGTACAGGCACAGAGGCAAGCGGCGGAAGCTGCCACGGCAAAAAGGTAAGATAGCTTTTTCATGACACTTGTCTTTTTTAAGGTTAGTATTCAAAGTTTTACCAGGTTGTAACCCAAAGGCAAAGATGGAAATTTACCGACAGACAAACCAATACTATCCGAACATATACTTATGATATTTTATCAAAATAGAGACCGTCAATATGAGAAGCCTTGTTCTGGCTATCCGAATAAAGAAGAAAAAACTTACAAGCCGTTCGTAGTACCGCAAAAAGACACGGAACATTATTTCCAGGCATTCAAATCCTACAACATCCCCGAACTTTCAGAAAATCCGCTTTCTTTTAGTGCTGTCAAAATCAGGCAAGTCCATGAGAAAGTTCCGGCCGAACCTTTTAAATGATAGTCTTGTTCTTACGATAATTATCACGGAACTCTTTAGGAGTCACTCCTTTTTTCTTTTTAAAGATACGGTTGAAATTGGATAGATTATTAAAGCCACAATCATATCCTATTTCAGCTATTGACAAGGAAGAATCAACCAAAGCACGTGAAGCGGCCCCCAAGCGGATATCAGTAAGGAAATCGATAAAACTTTTGGAAGTATGCTGTTTGATAAAACGACAGAATGAGGCCTCGCTCATATTTACCATTTTAGCTACATCTGCAAGACGGATCACTTCCGAAAAATGAAAATGAACATAATCCAGCACCTTGTTCAACTTCTCGTTAGTATGCTCTTTGGAAACAGAGTTAATGGCAAACTGCCCGGTTGACAGCTCACGCATCCCTTTGTCCAATGATAATTCATGAAGAATAACAAGCAGTTTTATCAAGGAATAGAAACTATCGTTCTCGCAAGACAGCGTTTTCAACAACGGACGGACTTTTGCGATAGTCTCCCTGCTGAACACGATTCCTTTACGGGCACGGTGGAAAAGTTCCCGAATGCTGATCATTTGGTTCCTGTTCAGAATCTGGTCGGAAAGCAGATCGGAATGAAACTGAATGGTTATTTCATGGATATTCTGCGGCTTGTTGTTATAATCCCTCCAAGCATGTTCCAATTGAGGATTGGTGACCAGCACCAGTTCCTCTTCTTCTATTTCTTCTATGGAGTCTCCCACAATGCGTTGTGCGCCTTTTGCATTCTCAATATAGTTCAGTTCATATTCGGGATGTATATGTATAGGAAAATTAAAATTCGATTTCTGACGCTCTATCAAAATAAAGCAATCCTTGGCAGACAAAGGTGACACTTCTTTGAACAATTCTGTGTTTATCATATTTCTCTTTCACATTAGATCTGATCTTGTATAGCAAAGATAACATGAAATATGAAATCGGAAACAAAAAAGTGAACATATTTTTATACTAAACCTGCAAAAGTACCTTCTATAAAAACGTAGATAACACAATACACAAAAACGAGAACCGTGTTATCCACGTCATTTCCATGAGGTTGTTTCTATTTCAGACAAGCCTTCATTGCTTTAATGATCGCTGAGTCAAACCCTTCGTGATCCAATTCATTAATACCCTTGATAGTCATACCACCGGGCGTACACACCTTATCTATTTCCACACTGGGATGAGTATCATTATTCAATATCAAGGAAGCGGCTCCTTTCACAGACTGGGCAACCATTTTCTGTGCATCTTTCGGATAAATCCCCAATTCAATACCTGCCTGCATAGCTGCCTGAATATATTTCAAGACATATGCGATACCACATGAAGTCAAAGCCGTAGTAGCAGCCATCTGACTTTCAGGAATAAGCATAGCCAATCCTAATTCATTAAAGATATCCAGCATCAGTTGTTCTTGTTCCTTACTGGCGTTACGACTGGATATCAAAGTCATACTTTCCAACTGAGAAATAGCAGTATTGGGAATCAAACGGAATATGGTCTGTTCCGGACCTACACTCTTTACCAGCTGTTCGAAAGTTACACCACCTGCAATAGAAACCAATACTTGCCGTGGAGTCAAATGAACCACACTCAACACTTGGTCTATTAACCACGGCTTTACAGCCAGAATAACGATATCGGCATCCTTTATCGCTTTCGGATTTTCCGTTGTCACATTAATCTCCGGATAATCCGCCTGTAGAGTTTCCAGACTTCCGCTGAACGGATCGGCTACTGTTACATCACTCGCTGGAATGATAGTGCCTTGGGCAAGGCCGCGAGCAATGGCCCCTCCCATATTTCCCGCACCAATAATTGCTACTTTCATATTATTAAAGATTAAGTCTATAGCTACAAAGATAAGGGAAAAAAGGAGAAGAACGTATTATGAAAAGCTAAAAATAAAATTACTTTGAAGAAGATGAAATCAAAAAGTCTCGCCGGAACCGAAATGTTTCCTGACGAGACCTTATTTTCTTTCGCTGATTATTATCCCTCTTGAATCTCCAGCTTATACCAACACTTTACGAAAGCGTCCAATAAATTCATCAGCCTCAGCCATAGTCAGACACAAAGGCGGGAGCAGACGGATTACATTCGTACCACTGACTCCGGTAAATACTTTCTGTTCGAACAGCAGACGCTGACGCAGTTCCTTAATCGGTTCGTCAAATTCCATACCGATCATCAAACCTTCGCCACGCACCTCTTTAATCTGTGGGAATTGTTTCAATTCTTTCAGCAGATGAGCACCTACCTTGGCAGCATTCTCTACCAGGTTCTCACCTTTCATAACATCCAGCACCGCGATAGCAGCAGCACAAGCCAGGTGGTTACCACCAAAAGTGGTTCCCAATTGTCCATATACGGGTTTGAATTTCGGACTGATCAGGACACCAGCCATCGGAAAGCCATTGCCAATCCCCTTTGCAACCGTAATCATATCGGGACGGATACCTGCATGTTGGTGAGCAAAAAATTTACCGCTACGCCCGTAGCCGGATTGTATTTCATCCAAAACAAGTACTGCATCCACTTCTTCGCAAGCCTTACTCAGTTCTTTCAAGAATTTCACTTCCGGAACCTGAATACCGCCTACTCCTTGAATACCTTCAATAATCACCGCACAGACATCTCCTTTTGCCAATTCCGCTTTAGCTGCTTCTATATCGTTCAAAGGCAGATAAGTCACATGCCCATTGTCATTGATTGGGGCTATAATTTTCGGATTGTGGGTTACCTCCACTGCCAGTGAAGTACGTCCATGAAATGCTTTGCAAAAAGAAAGCACACGTTTGCGACCATTGTAAAAAGAAGCCAGTTTCAACGCATTTTCATTAGCTTCGGCCCCACTGTTTATCAAAAACAATTGATAATCATCATAACCCGAAAGTTTCCCTAAACGGTCTGCCACTTCCTGCTGTAGCTTGTTAACCACCGAATTGGAATAAAATCCCAACTGTGCAACCTGCTTGCTTATCATTTCCACATAATACGGATGTGCGTGACCGATAGAAATAACCGCATGACCACCATACAAATCAAGGTATTCCGTACCTTGATCATCCCATACATGACAACCTTTTCCCTTGACAATGTTTATGTCAAAAAGAGGATATACATCAAATAATTTCATAAACTCTTCTTTATTAAAAAGCAGACGGTTTCAACCTCAGCCCTACGGTTTCTTCCAGATTGAACATGAGATTCATATTATGGACCGCTTGTCCGCTTGCCCCCTTCAACAAGTTGTCAATGCAAGAGATAACCAGCAGTTTATCGCCATGCTTCTCCAAATGAATCAAACACTTGTTGGTGTTCACCACCTGCTTCAAATCTATATTTTTGTCTACAATATGAACGAAAGAATCCGCGGCATAATAGTCTTGATACATCTTCACCAGTTCTTCCAGTTCCACCTTGCATTTGACTACCAGAGTAGCAAAGATACCACGCGGGAAATCACCCCGGTAAGGAATAAAATCTATTTCAGCATTAAAGCTGTTTTGCAACTGTTTCAATGATTGCTTGATTTCGGGAACATGCTGATGAGAAAACGGTTTATAGATGCTCATATTATTATTACGCCAGCTGAAATGGCTGGTAGCACCCGGTTTCACCCCTGCCCCTGTACTTCCGGTAATGGCATTTACCATTACATCCTCGTTCAGTAACAGATGTTTGGCTAACGGCAATAAACCCAATTGAATACAAGTGGCAAAACATCCCGGATTGGCCACATGCTTGCTATGGCAGATAGCACGACGGTTCAGTTCCGGCAAACCATAGATGAAGTCATGGTCATCACTCTTGATACGGTAGTCCATACTGAGGTCTATGATTTTCAAATCCTCGGGTACATTGTGACTATCCATAAACTTCTTTGTATCTCCATGAGCCGTACAGAAGAACAATACATCAATCTCATCCAGAGGAAGTTCGTCGGTAAAAACCAAATCCGTTTCACCATAGAGTCCCTCATGTACGTCGGTAATCTTATTGCCGGCGTTACTGCTGCTGTTTATAAACTTTATGTCTACATCAGGGTGATTAATCAGCAGACGAATCAATTCGCCCGCCGTATAACCTGCCCCACCGATAATTCCTGCTTTAATCATACTTATTAAATTTCTTCGTCCTTGTGGTTATTATAATAAACACGCAAAGGTGTAGAAGTCACTTTGATAAAGCCTTTGGCATCTTCTGCTGTCCATCCCTTCTGCATTTCACCATATTCACCGAATTTGGTCTTCACCAGGTCGTCTTTCGATTCAACACCCACAGTAGAGAATGAAAGCGGACGGAGTTCCAAGATAGCTGTACCGTTTACATTACGCTGAGATTCCTGCAACATTGCCTCAATATCGCGCATTACCGGTTCCAGATACTGACTTTCATGCAAGAACATTCCATACCAGTTGGCAACCTGGTCTTTCCAGTATTGCTGCCACTTGCTCAACGTATATTTTTCAAGGAAACGATGGGCTCCGATAATCAGCATAGGAGCAGCAGCCTCGAATCCTACACGCCCTTTGATACCGATAATGGTATCCCCAACGTGCATGTCACGGCCGATACCGTAGGGCGCACCGATCTCTTCCACTTTCTGAATAGCCTTGATAGGATCATCAAACTTCTCGTCATTAACAGCCTTCAGCTCACCTTTTTCAAATGTAAGACGAAGCTGTTCGCTTCCTTCCTTGGTCACCTGTTTCAAATAAGCACTTTCGGGCAAACCCTGCGCCGAGTCCAATATTTCCCCACCGCAGATAGAAGTTCCCCAAAGACCTACATTATAAGAATATTTCAATTTTGTAAAGTCAGCGGCAAAACCATGTTCATTCAAATAATCAATTTCCTGCTGACGGCTTAATGCCATGTCACGGGTCAATGTGATGATCTCAACCCCCGGAGCCAATACCAGAAAAGTCATATCGAAACGAATCTGGTCATTACCCGCACCAGTCGAGCCGTGTGCGATAGCGTCCGCACCTATTTCATTAGCATAACGCGCTATGGCCAACCCTTGGAAGATACGTTCAGAACTTACAGAAATAGGATAAGTACCATTACGGAGCACATTACCGAATACCATATATTTCAAGCTCTTCTCATAGTATTCCCGGGTCACATCCAATGTCACATACTTCACAGCACCCAGTTTGTAAGCGTTCTCTTCGTTCTGCTTCAGCTGCTCCTCACTGAAACCACCCGTGTTTGCACAAGCTGCATACACTTCATACCCTTTTTCCTTAGCCAGATACATTACAGTGAAAGAGGTATCAAGCCCCCCGCTGAATGCTACTACTACTTTTTTCTTCTTTTCTTCCATAATGATATTATTTTAATTGAGAATTAAAAATTGAAAACTGAGAAATAAGTACATGAACGCGCAGCCATCTTTTAATTTTTAATTCTTAATTTTTAATTTATTAAATAGTGTCTTCTTCGTGCAAAGCCGGATCGTAAAGCATGGCTGTACAAATACAGAACTTACGGTTCTTTGCCACTAATATATCGTGATTGATACAGCCTTCACAACCTTTCCAAAAGGCCTCATCATCAGTCAGTTCATTGAAAGTTACAGGAACATATCCCAGTTCTGTATTCATTTTCATTACCGCCGCACCACTGGTCAGACTGAATATCTTCGCTTTAGGCCATCGCAGACGTGCCAATCGGAACGAAGCCGCCTTTATACGCTTGGCCAAGCCCATCCCACGATAATTAGGATGCACAATCAATCCCGAGGTTGCTACATATTGCTTGTTTCCCCATGACTCAATATAGGTAAATCCTGCAAAATCCTCTCCACATAAGGCAATAATCGCCTTTCCTTCTTTCATCTTTGTAGTCACATATTCATGTGTGCGTTCTGCAATGCCTGTTCCGCGTACCTTAGCCGCCTCTCTAATAGTATCTAAAATTTTATCAACGTAAACTTCATGTGAGGCATCTGCCACCATCACATCCACTTGTTTAGCATCCATTTCCTTTTTTATCTATATTATTTTATTGTATATTCGGTATAATCAATGAAAGCGCATTCTTCACTCCCGCTCTTGTGCAGCCTTCACGAATGACAAGCATAATAGTATCATCACCAGCAATAGTTCCCAATATTTCATCAAAGTTCCGGTTATCAATATCATAAGCCAAACTACTAGCATATCCGGGACGAGTCTTGATTACTGCCAGATTAGCCGAAAATTCAATGGAAATAAATCCATTATGCATCAACATCTCACTGGCCGAATGTTGCTCAGTCATACGTTTGTACATGGTATTGTTTGGCAATACATATACATAATTTCCGTTCATACTGGCTGCTTTCGCCACTTTCAACTGCTTCAAGTCACGAGACAAAGTAGCTTGGGTCAATCGGAATCCTTCTTTTGCCAATTCCTGCAACAACTCTTCCTGGCTACCTACTTCCTTGCTCGAAATAATAATCTTAATGGCATCAAGTCTGCTATTCTTGCTCTTCATACTGCATAATTATTCTGATTCGACTGCAAAATTACAGAATATTCGGGAATATAGATACAAAAAAGAGAATATTTTTGCGACTTTATGCATATTTTCAACAAAGCTCTTATCCATCATCCCAAGAGTAAACCAAAATCACACCAAATTCTTCTTTTTAATGCGATCTTCTTAAAAAGAAGGTAATATTATGTTTTACGGCAGGTACAACCAAATCCAACAGTTATAATATCAAAAAAACAAGGACGACTTTCGGGGAATAAACTATTTTTGCATCACTATTAATTCCTTAAAATCAAAAATAAAGGCATGGAACACACTTATTTCTTTGCGGTAGACCTGGGTGCCACCAGTGGACGTACCATCTTAGGTTGCCTGGGAGAAGGCAAAATGGAGTTGAAAGAACTGACTCGTTTCCCTAATCATATTATAGAAACCGGAGGACATTGTTATTGGGATATTTACGCCTTATACAATGAAATTATCAGGGGACTGAAAGTGGTAGCCAAAGACAATCTGCCTATCCGGTCCATCGGTATCGATACTTGGGGGGTGGATTTCGTATTCGTGGGCAAAGACGGAGAGTTACTCCGCAATCCTTATTGCTACCGCGACCCTCACACAACAGGTGCACCTGAAGAATATTTTACCCATATTCCCCGTGAACGAGTATATGACATCACTGGAATTCAAATTATGAATTTCAATTCCTTGTTCCAATTGTCAACACTCCACCGCAATCATTGCTCGGCCTTGGAAGCAGCCGATAAAATACTGTTTATGCCGGATGCCTTAAGCTATATGCTGACCGGTAAAATGGTAACAGAATATACCATCGCTTCTACTTCCCAGATGTTGAATCCGCGCACCAAACGCTTCGAAAAGGAACTGCTGGATGTAGCAGATATCAAGGAAGAACAGTTCGGCCGTTTCGTTTTCCCGGGAGAGCCTATCGGAGTACTGACAGAAGAAGTGCAGAAAATCACAGGTCTGGGAGCTATTCCAGTCATTGCCGTTGCCGGTCATGACACAGGTTCAGCCGTGGCTGCCGTACCAGCACACAACGAAAGATTCGCTTATCTGAGTTCCGGTACGTGGAGCCTGATGGGAATTGAAGTGAAAGATGCCATTATAAATAAGGAAAGCTTTGAACAGAACTTCACCAATGAAGGAGGTGTGGAAGGAACTACCCGGTTCCTGAAAAACATCTGTGGCATGTGGCTGTTGGAGCGTTGCCGCAAAGAATGGGAAGCAACCAACAACTATTCTTACACAGAACTGATAGATGCCGCTCTGACAGTTCCCGCTTTCCGCAGTCTCATCAATCCCGATGCCCCCTGCTTCTCCAATCCGACATCTATGATTCAAGCCATCGGACATTATTGCAAAGAAACCAACCAACCTGTACCACAGAGTTATGGCGAAATCACCCGTTGCATATTCGACAGTCTTGCCCTGCGCTACAAACAAGTATTCGGCTATTTGCAACAAATGGCCCCGTTCCCCATCGAAAAGCTGCACATTATCGGTGGAGGCTCACGAAACAATCTGTTAAACCAGTTCACTTGCAATGCAGTGGGCGTACCTGTTATAGCAGGTCCCAGTGAAGGGACAGCTATCGGTAACATTATGTTACAGGCAAAAGCCAACGGGCTGGTAAGCGATATCGCGGCTATGCGCCAACTAATCAGCACTTCCATAGAAACCGTTTCTTTTGAGCCCCAGCAAGCAGAAGAATGGGAAGAAGCATATAAGAAGTATTTAGCTCATTATAGAGAAGATATTTAATATTCACCTTGAAATTTATTCATTAAACAAACAAATAATATCATGAAAGAAGAATTGATTAATAAAGCGTATGAGATCGCAAAAGAACGTTATGCCGCTGTAGGTGTCGACACAGAAAAAGTAATGGAAACCATGCAGAATTTCCATCTGTCACTGCATTGCTGGCAAGCAGATGATGTAACCGGCTTCGAAGTTCAGGCAGGTTCATTGACCGGTGGTATCCAGGCTACAGGTAACTATCCCGGCAAAGCCCGCAACATCGACGAACTACGTGCAGACATTCTGAAAGCAGCTTCATATATACCAGGTACTCACCGTTTGAATCTGCACGAAATTTATGGCGACTTCCAAGGAAAAGTCGTAGATCGTGACGAAGTAGAACCCGAACACTTCAAAAGCTGGATTGAATGGGGTAAGGAAAACAACATGAAACTGGATTTCAACTCTACTTCATTCTCTCATCCTAAAAGCGGTGACTTGTCTTTATCAAATCCCGATGAAGGTATCCGCAACTTCTGGATTGAGCATACCAAACGTTGTCGTGCCGTAGCCGAAGAGATGGGTAAAGCCCAGGGCGATCCTTGTATCATGAACCTGTGGGTACACGATGGCAGCAAAGACATCACTGTAAACCGCATGAAATACCGTGCTTTGTTGAAAGACTCTCTGGATCAGATTTTCGCAACAGAATATAAGAACATGAAAGACTGTATCGAATCAAAAGTATTCGGTATCGGACTGGAAAGCTATACAGTAGGTTCTAATGATTTCTATATTGGCTACGGTGCCAAGAACAACAAAATGATTACCTTGGATACCGGTCACTTCCACCCGACAGAAAGTGTTGCCGACAAAGTTTCTTCCTTGTTGTTGTATGTCCCCGAACTGATGCTGCACGTAAGCCGCCCCGTACGTTGGGACTCAGACCATGTAACCATCATGGACGACCCGACTATGGATTTATTCAGCGAAATCGTTCGTTGCAACGCCTTGGATCGTGTACACTATGGACTTGACTACTTCGATGCTTCCATCAACCGCATTGGTGCATACGTTATAGGCAGCCGCGCGGCTCAAAAATGTATGGTACGCGCTTTATTGGAACCGATTGCCAAACTGCGCGAATATGAAGCAAACGGACAAGGCTTCCAACGTCTGGCTCTGCTCGAAGAAGAAAAAGCTTTGCCTTGGAATGCTGTATGGGATATGTTCTGCTTGAAGAACAATGTACCCGTAGGCGAAGAGTTCATTGCAGAAGTAGAGAAATACGAAGCAGAAGTCACTTCGAAACGCTAATCAATATCCAACTACAAGATTGTCTTCCGTAGGGGCGGCCTCAAGTGCTGCCCCTACCGGGAACATAGTTGTAGCCTTAAAGAATATAAACAATGGAAATCATTATCGGATTAATCATCATCGCCATAGGAAGTTTCTGCCAATCCAGTTCATACGTACCTATAAAAAAAGTGAAAGAATGGAGTTGGGAAAGTTTCTGGCTGCTACAAGGTGTATTTGCCTGGCTGGTATTCCCGTTATTGGGTGCGTTGCTAGGTATCCCTCAAGGAAGCAGTTTATTTGACCTTTGGGGAACAGGAGGTGCTCCGATGAGCATCTTTTATGGTATATTATGGGGAGTAGGCGGTCTCACCTTCGGTCTTTCCATGCGTTATCTGGGAGTGGCCTTAGGACAAAGTATCGCACTGGGCACCTGTGCCGGATTCGGCACACTTTTTCCCGCCATTTTTGCCGGAACCAACCTGTTTGAAGGAAACGGACTTATTCTTTTACTGGGAGTATGTATCACTTTGTCGGGTATTGCCATTATAGGATATGCCGGCAGTCTTCGCGCCAAAAACATGAGCGAAGAAGAAAAACGCGCGGCAGTAAAAGATTTCGCTCTGACCAAAGGACTGTTGGTAGCCCTACTGGCAGGTGTGATGAGTGCCTGTTTCGCTTTAGGACTCGATGCCGGAACGCCCATCAAAGAAGCTGCATTGGCAGGAGGCGTAGAAGGGCTTTATGCAGGACTTCCCGTAATCTTCCTGGTAACATTAGGCGGTTTCCTGACTAATGCGGTTTACTGTCTGCAACAAAATATAGCCAACAAAACCATGAGTGATTATGCCAAAAGCAATGTATGGGGAAATAACTTGATATTCTGTGCTTTGGCAGGAGTACTGTGGTATATGCAATTCTTCGGTTTGGAAATGGGTAAAAGTTTCCTGACCGGAAGTCCTGTACTGCTAGCTTTCTCATGGTGTATATTGATGGCTTTGAATGTTACTTTCAGTAACGTATGGGGTATTTTATTAAAAGAATGGAAAGGCGTATCTACCCGGACTATCACTGTTCTGATAACCGGACTGGTAGTTCTTATCTTTTCTCTCGTATTTCCTAATTTATTTTAAAAGAATTACTATATTTGTAGCATACTGTTATTCAGAATGAAAAAGATGAATAACAGTATCCTATGAACAATCAAATAAAAAAGATATGAAATCAATCTTAGACAATCGCCCTGAATTGGCCAAAGAGGTGAATAAAGTAGCCGAAGTAGCCGGATATTTGTGGCAAAAAGGATGGGCCGAACGTAACGGAGGTAATATCACCGTCAATATCACCGAATATGTAGACGATGAAATCCGTCAGATGCCCGCTATCAGCGAAGTAAAACAAATCGGTGTAACACTGCCTCACTTGAAAGGCTGTTATTTTTATTGCAAAGGAACCAATATGCGTATGCGGGATTTGGCGCGTTGGCCTATGGACAACGGTTCTGTCATCCGTATTTTGGATGACTGTGCCAGCTATGTCATCATTGCCGACAAACCGGTTCAACCTACTTCGGAAGTTCCCTCCCACCTGAGCGTACACAATTACCTCATCAGCATAGGCTCTCCTTACAAAGCATCCGTGCATACACACCCCATCGAACTGATTGCCCTGTCTCACAACAAAAAGTTCATGGAAAAAGATGTGGCAACCAACCTGTTATGGAGTATGATTCCTGAAACAAAAGCATTCTGTCCGCGTGGTCTGGGCATGATTCCTTATCAATTGCCTAGTTCTGTAGAATTAGCCGATGCAACCATCAAGGAACTAGCCGATTATGATGTCGTTATGTGGGAAAAACACGGCATTTTTGCCGTTGACCGTGACGTAATGGCCGCATTCGACCAAATCGATGTTTTAAATAAATCCGCATTGATTTACATTGCTGCCAAGAATATGGGATTTGAGCCGGACGGTATGAGTCAGGAACAGATGAAAGAAATGAGTGTGGCTTTTAATCTACCCAAATAATATTTTATAGTCTTCCCCTAACGGGGAGATTTTAAAGATGATTTGACTCCGCATGGGGACAAATCATCTTTTTTATTATCGGGACTCAAAAGATAAATCGCGTACTTAACTCATTGACAGTTTGATTATCTTATGTTTTTTTCAGAACAATGAGTATTCTTTTTGGCTATCTTTGGCAAAGACAGATTCACTAAACCTACAGAGAGATATGAAAGCAAATAAATTATTCCTTTTGGCAGGTCTCCTTCTATCAGGCAGTATGATACCTATAACGGCTCAGAACAAGAAAGAGAAGAAACAACAAAGAGAACAAGCAGTACGCGAGGCTGTTGACACAAAGGCATACAAAATCAATGTGGACCGGGTAATGCCTATGAAAGGAGGCAGCAAACACCTGACTTCCGATTATTCTTTAGAAATAAGAAACGATTCGGTATATTCCTATCTGCCTTATTTCGGAGTGGCGTATAACGTTCCTTACGGAGGTGGAAAAGGATTAAATTTTAGTGCTCCTTTATCAGAATATACTTCAACATATAGCAAAAAGGGAAATGCTAAAATCACACTAAAAGTACGGAACGAGGAAGACAATTACCTTTACAATATCACCATTTATCCCAATGGCAGCAGTAACATACAGGTCACCCCCACAAACAGACAATCTATTTCTTTCTCCGGAGAAATGGATCTAAAGAAGAAAGAATGAACCATAAATAAAAAAGGGGAGATGTCAAAATTATACCTCCAGAAACACTTAGAACAAAAAGGTTAGAGGCTGTTAAGATAAAAAATTGTATATTTGCCGATAAGTGTGACCTAATTTTAAAACAGAGAAACATGCATTACAACGACCAAGGCGCTGATTTTAAATACCTAATTGTCAATGAGCGTGACAAGCGTTTCGGCTTGTCGGTGACTACCGTCGGATTCCAGGCTATCAGGGCCGGAAGCGTTTATCCACCACGCAACCACCCGGACGCCTATTATTTCACAGCCCAGAAAGGACGTGTGCTGCATGAATATCAGTTGGTATATATCACTAAAGGACGAGGAACTTTCGCCAGCGACACAACCCCGTCTGTCGACATATCCAAAGGGCAGATACTTTTCCTGTTTCCCGGACAGTGGCATACCTATGCACCGCTGCAAAAGACAGGATGGAACGAATATTACATCGGTTTTGAAGGCCCGATTATAGACAATCTGGTAAAAAACAGCTTTATCTCAAAAGAAAGCCAGATTCTGGATATCGGTATCAATGAAGAACTGGCCAGTCTTTTTGCCCGTGCACTGGAAGTAGCGGAAGCAGACAAGACCGCAGCGCAACAATATTTGTCCGGCATCGTTTTACACATTATGGGAGCCGTACTTGCTATCTCGCAGAACAAACGCTATGAGGTGGACAATGCGGCACAAAAAATAGAAAGTGCCAAAATCATCATGCACGAAAATGTGTACAAGGATATAGACCCGGAAGAACTGGCCATGAAATTGGGAATCAGTTATTCCTGGTTCCGCAAAGTATTCAAAGAATACACCGGTTATGCGCCCGCCAAGTATTTCCAAGAGCTGAAACTGCGCAAAGCGAAGCAGCTGTTGATTGAAAGTTCCATGTCAGTGAAAGAGATATGTTATGAATTGAATTATACCTCTACTGAACACTTTTTCTCGGTATTTAAAAAGCGTACCAATTTCACCCCTACCGAATATCGTAACTTCGGACGGGGCGGAAAAGAAAAAGAGAATGAAAACGAATAAAGAAAAAATGAGAAAAATAACCATCAATCTGGCTGCTGTGGCAGCCTTTTGCATTGTAGTTGCATCACCGGCCTTAGTAAGCAGCAGTTGCGCTACTCCAAAAACGGAGCAGGAAGATACCACTATCATACGGGAAGATTCAGGTATTACGGCATTGAAATACAGTAGTCCCGAAGTTCCCGCCAGTATTGAGTTCTGTGGCAAAACCATTGATTTGAGCCGCTTTGACCGCCACGAGCGTATGGACCGTGAACTATTGGCATTCACCTATATGCACAGTACTTCCTTGCAAATGCTGAAAAAAGCCAACCGCTATTTCCCCATTGTAGAACCCATACTGAAAGAAAACGGAATACCTGATGATTTTAAGTACCTGATGGTAATAGAAAGTAATATGAATCCCACCGCCCGTTCTTCTGCCGGAGCTGCCGAACTATGGCAATTCATGCAAGGTACGGGACGGGATTACGGATTGGAGGTAAACAACAATGTGGACGAGCGTTACCATATTGAGAAAGCGACCCGTGCCGCCTGCCGCTACCTGAAAGACGCGTATGCAAAATATAAGGACTGGGTGGCTGTCGCCGCCTCTTACAATGCCGGTCAGGCACGCATTGCCAGCCAACTGGCCAAACAGGATGTGGACGACTCGTTGGATTTGCAACTGGTAGAAGAAACTGCCCGGTATGTGTACCGCATTCTTGCCGCCAAACAATTATTCAATGCCCCCACTACTTTCGGTTTCCGCCTGCGTGCATCGGATTTGTATCCGCCTATTCCTTATACGGAAATCACTGTGACGAAAGGAATTGCAGACTTGGCACGTTTCGCACGCAGCAAAGGAATCAATCTGGCCATATTAAAGAATATGAATCCCTGGTTACGGGAAACATCCTTGTCCAACCACAGTGGGCGGACTTACGTGATAAAAATCCCTACCAAAGAAGGAATGACTTATGATCCGAAAAAGACGGTGGCGCATGATAAGCGATGGGTGATAGAATAACTTTCTATCATACAGCATTCCATAATCAATTTACCAGTTTTCCTCCACAGTATTTACAATAAGCAGCCCCGTCCTCATGTCCGTCCTTACCACAATGCGGACATTTCAGGGCCACCCTGCGTCTATGTTCCTGGATCATAGACGCAGAAACAATTCCTGTGGGGACTGCAATGATGGTATAGCCCAGTAACATTACAATGGCCGAAAGGAAGCGCCCTAGCGGAGTTTCCGGAGTGATATCCCCATAACCTACCGTCGTCATCGTCACTATCGCCCAATAAATACTATTCGGAATATTATTGAAAGAAGTGCCCGGCCGCTGTCCCTCAATCATATACATCAATGTACCGATCGAAGTCACCAATATCAGTACAAACAAGAAAAAAACAATAATCTTCCGACTGCTGAACACCAAGGAACGCAACAAGAAATTACCTTCATTCAGATAATTGAAAAGTTTAAAGATACGGAACACACGAATCAACCGGAAAGTGCGGATCACCAGCAGATAACGTGCCGTGCCGAAAAGCCAGCCTATATATAGAGGTAAGGTAGCCAGCAAATCCACTATACCGAAAAAACTCAGAGCATACTTCCGCGGTTGGGGAGAACAATAAAGCCTCAACACATACTCTAACGTAAAAAAGAAAGTAAAAACATACTCCGACACCCGCAGATAAGGCCCGATAACGGTATCCCAACTCTTGATACTCTCGGCAATAACCACCAGAATACTCAAGACAATGAACCCTATCAACGCCACATCGAATAACTTTCCCATCGGTGTGTCGCTTTCAAAAATAATCACATATATTTTATGCTTTAATTTCTCATCATGCAGTAAATTCTGCCATTTATTCCAAATACGCCTCAGAAATGCCATAATTTTTTAGGATAGAACACAAATCATTCACAATTATAACAAATATTGCCCGATTTATGTCCCATCGGTAACTATTATTTTCACTATATTTGCACAAAACCAATAAAATAATAGCATGAAGAAACAACTTATGACAGGTCTGTTCACAGTCCTCGCCCTTACAGCAGGCGCACAGACCTTCCAAGAATGGCGCAACCCGGAAATAAATGCGGTAAACCGTGCGCCGATGCACACGAACTACTTTGCTTTTGAGAATGCAGATGCAGCTAAGAAAGCAGACAAAAAACAATCAACTAACTACATGACTTTGAACGGAACCTGGAAGTTCAACTGGGTAAAGGATGCAGACTCCCGTCCGACTGATTTCTGGAAAACCGGCTTCAACGACAAAGGCTGGGATGACCTGCAAGTTCCCGCCGTATGGGAACTGAACGGATACGGTGATCCTATTTATGTGAACGTAGGCTATGCCTGGCGTAACCAGTTCCAGAACAACCCTCCCGAAGTGCCGACAGAGAATAACCATGTAGGTTCTTACCGCCGTGAAATTGTAGTTTCCGCCTCATGGAAGGGAAAAGATATTATCGCCCATTTCGGTTCGGTTACCTCCAATATGTATTTGTGGGTAAACGGACGTTATGTAGGCTACAGCGAGGACAGCAAACTGGAAGCCGAATTTGACCTGACTCCATATTTAAAACCGGGTCAGAAAAACCTGATCGCCTTCCAAGTATTCCGCTGGTGCGACGGTACCTATCTGGAAGATCAGGATTTCTTCCGGTATAGCGGCGTGGGACGTGACTGCTATCTATATGCCCGCAACAAAAAACGCATTCAAGATATCCGTGTAACTCCCGACTTGGACGCAGCTTACCAAAACGGCAGCCTGGCTGTCAATCTGGATTTGAAAGGCAGTGGTAAAGTCGATTTGGAACTGGTAGATGCACAAGGCAAGCAAGTGGCAACCGCTACCGCCAACAAATCCGGTCTGGTGACCATGAACGTAGAGAACCCCAAAAAGTGGAGTGCCGAAACACCTTATTTATATACCTTGCGTGCCAGCATGCAGGGCAGCAATGAAGTGATTCCTGTCAAAGTAGGTTTCCGCAAGATTGAATTGAAAGGTGACCAGATCTTGGTTAACGGTAAGGCAGTCCTGTTCAAGGGGGCCGACCGCCACGAAATGGATCCGGACGGAGGCTATGTAGTATCTCCCGAACGTATGCTACAGGATATCCAGATAATGAAGCAATTCAACCTGAACGCTGTACGTACCTGCCACTACCCGGATGACAACTTATGGTACGATTTATGTGACCAATATGGTATTTACGTCGTGGCCGAAGCCAATATAGAATCTCACGGTATGGGCTACGGCGACAAGACACTGGCCAAGAACCCCTCTTATAAGAAAGCCCATCTGGAACGTAACCAGCGCAATGTACAACGCGGATTCAACCATCCGAGCATCATCTTCTGGTCATTGGGTAATGAAGCCGGTGACGGCCCCAACTTCGAACAATGCTATAAATGGATCAAAGCAGAAGACCCCAGCCGTGCCTGCCAATATGAACAAGCACGCCAGAAAGAACATACCGATATCTTCTGTCCGATGTACTATGATTATAACGGCATGGAAAAATATGGTCAACGTACCGATGCTACCAAACCATTGATTCAGTGTGAATATGCCCATGCAATGGGTAACTCGCAGGGTGGTTTCAAAGAATATTGGGATTTGATCCGTAAATATCCGAATCTGCAAGGTGGATTTATCTGGGATTTCGTTGACCAGTCCTGCCGCTGGAAAGGAAAAGACGGCGTGATGATCTATGCTTACGGAGGAGATTTCAACCGTTTTGACGCTTCTGACAATAACTTCTGTGACAATGGTTTGATCAGCCCCGACCGTGTTCCTAATCCGCACATGTATGAAGTAGGTCACTTTTACCAGAATATCTGGACTACTCCCGCCGATTTAAGCAAAGGGGAAGTAAATGTATTCAATGAGAACTTCTTCCGTGACCTGTCCGCCTACTATATGGAATGGCAAGTACTGAAAGATGGAAAAGTAATCCGCACCGGACGCGTGGATGATTTAAAAGTCGCTCCTCAGGAAACAGCCAAGATTACGTTGAATATCGGCAAGACCTGCACCTGCAAGGAATGGTTGCTGAACGTTTCCTACAAACTGAAAAACCGCGAAGGTTTGCTGCCCGCAGGTTTCACCGTCGCCAAGAATCAGTTGACACTGAATGATTACAAAGCACCGTCTATGGATTTGAAGAACGTGGAAACGACCAATGTAGCCACCGTTGTTCCGCAAATCATCGACAACCAATATCATTATCTGATCGTAAAAGGCAATAACTTCGTAGCCGAGTTCAACAAACAGAACGGTTACTTAAGCAAATATGCAGTGGACGGAACGGAAATGCTGAAAGAAGGCGCAGCCCTGACCCCTAACTTCTGGCGTGCCCCGACAGACAATGATATGGGAGCCGGCCTGCAAAACAGATATGCCGCATGGAAAAACCCGGGATTGAAACTGGTTTCCTTGAATTCCAAGACAGAAAATGACCAGATAGTAGTGAATGCGGAATATGACATGAAGAATGTTTCCGCCAAATTATATCTGACTTATGTCATCAACAACGAAGGAGCCATCAAAGTGACCCAAAAGATGACAGCCGACAAGAATGCCAAAGTATCTCCGATGTTCCGCTTCGGTATGCAAATGCAGATGCCTAAATGTTTTGAAACCGTAGAATATTATGGTCGTGGTCCGGTAGAAAACTACAGTGACCGCAACCACAGCACCGACTTGGGTATTTATCGCCAGAGTGTGGATGAACAATTCTACTCCTATATCCGTCCGCAGGAAACAGGAACCAAGACCGATATCCGTTGGTGGAAGCAACTGAATGCCGGCGGTAACGGACTGAAGGTAGTAGGTGATGCTCCATTCTCTGCATCCGCTTTGCATTATACCATCTGTTCACTGGATGATGGCGAACAAAAAGACCAGCGTCACTCGCCCGAAGTACAGAAAGCAGACCTGACCAACCTGATCATCGACAAGGCTCAGATGGGATTAGGTTGTGTAAACAGCTGGGGAGCTCTGCCGTTGCCTCAATATATGTTGCCCTACGGTGATTATGAATTTACTTTCATCCTGACTCCGGTAAAACATAGCGTCGAGATAGAATAAAACACAGGTTAAACAATAAAAACAAGGTGGCTGGATTTGTTTTCAGTCACCTTGTTTTTATTCCCTCTGTTCTTCATAGCTACTGCCATCTACAATTTTCATAAAACAAGTATCACACAAGTATCTGCCCCAACCATCTCTTCAAAACACATTTTCCACCTTTTTTCCTTCAAATTCTTCATACGCGGGCAAGACTTTGAACCTCAAGCCATTACAATGAACCATTCTTATTCCAATCCTTCATAAATTCTTCATAAAGGTAAGCGTTTCCGCGCTTCTATATAGTGTGGTAGAATAAAATGTCAAAAGTAAGAGAGCATATGCAGATGATTTATATCATTTTCCATTACTCTGTGTGAGGCAATATATTGGGCAAAATAAATCATTTCCACGGAGATAATATATTAAGAACAAAAGAAAATAGGTGCAGCGCCCTATTTATTATGCAATTGTGGTTACCTTTGTAAATAGTTGGCTTTATTCTTTATAGAGAAGAAGAACAATTGCGAGTATATTATAAAATGCATAATGAAATAAGACTCGGAAACAACACATGGTAATAATTAGTTAATGATTGACATGAACATGGATATGCAGACTTTGACAGGCGAAGCAACAGCCTACGATAAGAAACAAATGCTTGAGGTCAAACGACCTAAAAGCTGGCTTAAAAGTGTATCTGCTTTTGCCAATGGCGAAGGCGGGACATTGATATTTGGTGTCAGTGATGATGACCAAATAGTCGGGCTTTCCGATGCTGAAAGCGATGCGGAAAAAATCAGTGAAGAGATAAAGAGCAAACTTGATCCGGTTCCAGCTGTCAATCTTGAATACAAAGAACTTGACGGGAAAAAGCTGGTGTTGCTACAAGTATATCCGGGACAGGAAACGCCGTATTACTATATCGGCGACAAACAGCGATTGGCATTTATCCGCGTAGGCAATGAATCGGTTACAGCAGACCGCATCCAATTGAGAAGTCTTGTGCTGAAAGGTTCCGATCGCACTTATGACAGTCTGCCATCCAGCTATCGATTTGAGGATATGGCATTTTCAAAGCTCAAGTCAGTTCATTATAAGAGATTGCAGCGTTCATTTGAAGACAATGAATTCGTTTCGTGGGGAATCATTGATGAAAATGGCAAATTGACAAATGCCGGTACATTGTTAGCTGATGAATCACCTGTACGGCAGTCACGCATATTCTGTACACGTTGGAACGGATTGGATATGACAAACGGTTTGGGAGAAGCTATTGATGATGTTGAATTGGAAGGCTGTGTAATCGGTCAGTTGCAGGATGCAGTATCTTTTGTCAGAAACAATTCTCGGAAGAAGTGGTGGAAAGAGAGTGACCATCGTGAAGAATTGCCTGATTATCCTGAACGAGCCGTAACAGAAGCGATAGCGAATGCAATCATTCATCGGGACTATATGCAAATGGGAAGTGAAATACATATTGACATGTACGATGACCGATTGGAAATATACTCTCCCGGAGGTATGATGGACGGGAGGCTTATTCAACAGTTGAATCCCCTTACCGTGCCATCCAAAAGGAGGAATCCGTTATTGGCGGATTTCTTCAATCGATTAGGGCTTATGGAGAGACGCGGTAGCGGAATGAAGAAGATAATTGATTCCTATAAGAGGTTTGAACGTTTGCCCAATTATCATATTCCTGAGTTTCAATCAAATGCATCTGAATTTCATGTAGTATTATGGAACTTGAATTATGGAAGCGATAGCGTAATAGATGAGAAAGAGTTCCTGAAAGAGGCTATAGGAACGGGAAAAGAGTTCCTAAAAGAAAATCGTAAGTTCCGGAAAGAGTTCCTAAAAGCGCAGCGGGTCATTTACAAAATGATTTCTGCGAATCCGGGAATCACGATTGCCGAAATGGCTGTGAATATAGGCGTTTCTGACCGCCAAGTGCGTAAATACATAAAGAGAATGACAGATATGAAGTTCATTGTCAGGGAAGGTGGGCGAAAGAACGGGATATGGAAAATAATAGACGGTGATTATGAAGACTTCTTTGAAAGAATATGATGTTATCTGAACGACAATAATGGATAGGCTTACCAAAGAACAAAGACACCGTTGTATGTCAGCAATAAAAAGGAAGAATACAAAGCCGGAATTGCTGGTACGGAAATTCTTGTTTAGTCGTGGTTTCCGATATAGATTGAATCACCCGCGACTTCCTGGGCATCCGGATATTGTATTGCGCAAATACAGAACGGTCATTTTTGTAAATGGTTGCTTTTGGCATGGTCATGAAGGATGCAAATATTATATTCTTCCCAAAACAAATGTCGAGTTTTGGCAGAATAAAATTGAACGGAATCGGAACAGAGACATAGAAGAACAGCAAAAACTAGCATCTATGGGCTGGCATTGCATTACTGTTTGGGAATGCCAGTTGAAACCTAAAGCCCGTCAACAGACATTGGATGCATTAGAATATACGCTTTGTCACATATTTCTTGAAGACAGGAGAATAAAATCCTACGAGACAACTGAAGAATATTTACCTATGGTGGCAGAATCAGCTAAAGAAAAATCTTATGGAGGACATTCAAGGAAAATACGAGAAACTTCTCAATGAGTACAATACACTTCGTATCGAAAACGAAGAACTGAAATCAATTCCTCAACAGCACGGCATTGCGTATCCAAGAGAAGATTTGTTCTCCAACAAAACATTTCCGACTGTAAAACTCTTCCGCAGTGAGAAAATAACGCTATTCCGCAGTTATTTCAAAGGTCGTGATGATGTGTTTGCCCGCCGCTGGTTCAGTAAGACAACAGAGAAGAGCGGTTATCAACCTGTTTGCATGAATAAGTGACACAGAGGAGTTTGCGACAAGAAGAAATATAAATGTACAGAATGTCCGAACCGCAATTTTGCCTCGTTGACTGCCCAAGACTACTATCGCCATCTGGAGGGCAAAGATGAGAATGGTTGCGATGTAATTGGTCTTTATGCAATCTTGCCAGACAACAAATGTACTTTCCTGTGCATAGACTTTGACGACAAAAACTGTACACACGGATACAAAGAGGATGTTCTTGCATTATTACTTTTCGGGAAGAAGGAAAAATAATAGTGGAACCACCACAAGACAAGAAACGATAACATCAATGGAAGTTCAATAAACAAGCCTGTATTTTCACCTGGAGATTAACATATCAGCGTTCTTTTCATCTTCAGGTGAGAACCATTCAGTTTATCCCCCCTGTGCTAAAGAACTGACAGCACTATCTCTCTTTCCAGTTCCCTCGTGTGAAATCGGGAATCTCCACCGGTACACTGCCCTGCCGCACGGAACGCTCGCTCAGTTCCGTAATGCAAGACCATTCGGCAGCGTCATACACATCCTGATCCAACGGCAAACCGTTCCTCAAACAATGAATAAGCCGGTAGTCCATGATATAATTCATCTCATTCGGCATATTCTTCCGCCGCGCCTCCTCGCCGATAACTGCCGTAAAAGGATGTTTATACTGCTCCATCATCCGCTCAAACTGCTCACCGGACAAAGGTTCCTTGCCATATTCATCGAGCAGAAGACAGGGAACAGGATATTTCTGCATGAATCCCTTCGTGCCGCACACCGTCTGATGGCGGCTGTACGGGCGAGGAGTGGTCACATCATATTGCAACAAGATAGTTCTTCCTTTTGCGGTATGAATCAGCGTGGTATTCACATCCCCCATCTCATAACTCTGCGCCGCTTCTTCGGAGGATGCGCCAAACACCTGTCCGGCATAAGCAGACAGACCGGCCTGACGCGAGGACATGGAAACCAGATATTCCATACGGTCTCCCCGATGAATATTCATCCATTGGCAGACAGGACCCAAGCCGTGAGTAGGATAAGGATTCCCCGTATGCTGCTGACTATAAAGCTTTATCCAGTGATTGTGATACCCACCCGCCTTTTCGTCTGCAAAATAATGCTTGCGCAAGTCATGGATGTATGCTCCTTCGGCATGAGTGATTTCGCCCAGCACCCCCTGCTGCACCATGTTCAATGTAGTCAGGGCAAATGCATCGTAACAACAGTTCTCCAGCATCATGCAGTGACGACGGGTTTCTTCGGCTGTATCCACCAAACGCCAGCAATCGGCCACACTCATGGCGGCAGGAACCTCCAACGCCACGTGACGGCCCTGCTGCAAGGCATAAACGGCAATATCAGTATGAGTCAGCCAGTCCGTACAAATATAAATGAGGTCTATCTCCTTGCATTCGCACATCTTGCGCCACATCCCTTCTTCCGAATAGTTCTCGGCTTCGGGACGGCCAAACTCCCGTAAGATATGCTCTGCACGCTCTATATTCTCTTTCCGCAAATCACAAAGTGCTTTCACCTCAATGCCTTCCAGGTGCATATATCTCTCAAGTGCAAGAATGCCCCTGTTTCCTAATCCGACAAAACCGATCCGAACTACGGGGATGGCAGGGCAGGTTAAATTAAGTACGTTGGGTCGTTTCATGGACTGCTTTATTTTTCTGACAAAGATAAAGAGAAAATTCGAGAATGGGAGCGGATTGGAGCAAGAAGGTCGTAAACAAGGGATTTAGAGAGAATCGAACTGCGATATCGAAGCCAAACCGAAGCCATCGAAAAGCCAACTGAAACCGGGTGACAACTATGTTACCGCCGAGAAAGTTCGCAATGCCTATTTAGGTTTGGGCATGAACCACGAGACGCAGGTCGGTAAACTCAAAAGTCTGCGCAGCTATTGGAAATACTGCGTCGTTTACAAACACCTCGCGGAGTTCGTCGAAAAGCGGTACAAGGCCAGCGATATTGCGCTGAAAGAGCTTACTCCGGCATTCATCACCGACTTCGAGTTGTTCCTCAAAGTGGAAAAGAACCACTGCAATAACACGATCAGGTCGTATACAGAGGAATAAAAATTTAAATAAAAAACAGCCGTATAAAACGGCTGTTCTTATTTGTATCTTGAACAAATATCTTGTTGTTTAGCGGACAGATATATTTTTCCTATACTCTGACGGTGTTATCTTCATCCTCTTTTGCACATACCGACTGAAATAAGAAACAGAGGAGAAATTCATTCGTTCGGCAATCGTAGTTAAAGACAACTCTTTTTGTCGCAGCAAGCGGGTAATCTCTTGAAGAGTAAAGCGGTCGATCCAATAAGTGGCAGGTTTGCCGCTTACCTTTTTACATATCTCCGACAGATAATGAGGTGTTATGCAAAGCCGGGATGCATAAAAATCGAGATCTCGATTTCGGATATATTCGCCGTTATATAACAGTTCTATGAAATTTCGCAGTAAGACCGTAATACGCTCCGATACCTGCATGGTATTCTGACTGCGTGCATGAATATCATAAAGGTCGAGGATGTGCGCCGTAAGCAGGCTTCCCATCAATTCTTCCCAAAACAGATGCTCTTTATCTTTCAGACGTTGCCGGATACAGCGCATTGCCTGCTCGCATACTTGAAAATCATGAGAGGAAAGTTTCATGACCGGATTCTGCAAGAGTGATAGATACCCAATAATGCCGTAATTGCTGCGAATAGCAATCGAGGAAACGAACGCATCCGAAAGGTTCATCAAAATACCTTGAAAGTCTTCGGAGTCCGAAAATTCCGATACGAGTGTGGCGTTGGGCAGAATTACATAATCCCCGGCCGCGATGTTATAACGGGTATCCTGAAACGTGAAACCCATATTTCCTCCGCTGCAAAGAATATGGATTACTCTTCCTGCATATCGTAAAGCATTAAATTCCTGCAATGTATCAGCAAAAATAATCCCGTCGAAGTCTGTATGTGTCATTTCTCTTTCATTTCCTGCAAAAATAACGAAAAACCACGAATAGTGAAAATTCTTCCCCGAATAATGAAACAATAAAATGATAGGTACCCTGTAACTTTGCATCAGAATTAAAAACCATAAAGGATATGAAAAATGTAAGATTAAACAATGGAGTAATGATGCCTGCTATCGGGTTCGGTGTCTTTCAGATTCCTGAAAATGAAACGGAACGAGCCGTAAATGATGCTATCGAGATCGGTTATCGGAAATTCGATACGGCCGCTGCTTATTTCAACGAGGAACAGTTGGGAAATGCCATCCGGCAAAGCGGTATCAAACGGGAGGAATTCTTCATAACCACCAAATTGTGGGTGCAGGACTACGAGTACGACGATGCCCTGCGGGCTTTCGACCTCTCGATGAAAAAGCTCGGGTTGGACTATCTTGACCTCTATTTGATGCACAAACCGTACGGGAATTACTATGCCGCATGGCGGGCGATGGAGCGGCTCTATAAAGAGGGACGCATCCGGGCTATCGGGGTTACGAGTTTCTCTAATGAACGCCTGCAAGACCTTTTCTTGCATAACGAAATAAAACCCGTCGTAAACCAGCTTGAAACGCATCCGTTTTTCCAGCAGCAGGCTGCCAATGCTTTCTTACAGCAGGAAGGCATCCAGCACGAAGCATGGGCACCTTTTGCCGAAGGGCAGAATGACATATTCAATCATCCTACATTGAAAGCGATAGCAGAGCAACACGATAAGGGGGTCGGAGCTATTATTCTTCGTTGGCTGAACCAGCGCAACATCGTAGTTATCCCGAAATCCGTACATAAGGAACGGATGATCGAAAACTTCAATATTCTCGATTTTACGCTGTCCAAAGAGGAAATGGATGCCATCGCCCTGCTGGAGACAGGGAAAAGTCCTATCTACGATGACATGGATTTACTTACGGTAAAAGGTATCGGGTTGCACAAAATCCATGAATGATTTCAAAAAACAAATAGAATATTAACCCTTAAAACAGAATCATATGCAGACTGTAAAATTGAACAACGGCATCGAAATGCCGGTATTAGGATATGGTGTATTTCAAGTATCGCCCGAAGAGTGCGAGCGTTGCGTACTCGATGCCATCGGTGCGGGTTATCGGTTGATAGACACGGCGCAGGCTTATTATAACGAAGAGGACGTGGGTAATGCCGTCGCCAGATGCGGCGTGTCCCGTGATGAACTTTTTCTCACGACCAAAGTGTGGATTACCAATGCCGGAGAGGAAAAGGCAACCCGCAGCATCGACGAATCGCTCCGTAAGTTGCGCACCGATTACATCGACCTGCTGCTTATCCATCAGCCGTTTAGCGACTATCCGGGAACATGGCGGGCGATGGAGAAAGCGGTAAAGGCCGGAAAAGTCCGTGCCATTGGGCTATCGAATTTCTATCCCGACCGCTTCGTGGATATGGCCGAATGTGCCGAAATAAAACCTGCCGTAAACCAACTAAAAACCAATGTATTCAGTCAGCAGTGGGATGCTGAAGCTGAAATGAAGCCCTATGATACACGTATCATGGCTTGGGCCCCACTGGCACAAGGCGATCCCGACCTTCTGACCAATCCCATACTGACGGCTTTGGCCGAACGATACAATAAAACGGTACAGCAAGTCGCCCTGCGTTACTTGGTGCAACGCGGCATCATCGCCATCCCGAAAAGCACGCACATCGAGCGAATGAAACAAAATCTGGATGTATTCGATTTCACGCTTACACCGGAAGATATGGAAAGTATCCGTCCGCTCGACAAACCTGCCGACTTCCGCTGGTCGCACCGTAATCCCGAACTCGTAAAATTCCTTCTGAATTACGACAAGCAATTTAACCCTAATAACAAATAATAACCCATGTATAAGTCATTGAACAACAAAGTCGCTCTTGTAACCGGAGCCGGGACGGGCATCGGAAGAGCTATTGCCCAACGTCTGGCCGATGAAGGTGCTAACGTATTGATTGTAGGCCGCACGGAAACGACACTTGTCGAAACGGCTGCTTACAGTGATAAAATCTCCTATCTTGCCATCGACCTCGAATCGGAAGACGGGATACGCACTATCATCCGTACTGTCGGAGAACGGTACGGTCGTCTCGACATTCTTGTCAATAATGCCGGATGGGCACCCGTCACCCCGTTTGCAACGATGAAAATCGACGAATACGACAAGGTATTCGCCATCAACGTGCGTGCCGTTGTCATGCTGACACAAGCCTGCCTGCCGATGATAAAGGCAGCAAAAGGCAATATCCTGAATGTCACGACAACTATGACAACCAATCCTATCGCGACGATGGCGAACTATGCCGCCTCGAAAGCTGCCGTCTATACCATGACACGTGCATGGGCGAAAGAGTTGGCAAAAGACGGCGTGCGTGTCAATTCACTCGGCGTGGGGCCCATCGAAACCCCTATTTACGGCAAGACCGAGCTTTCGGACGAAGCCGCGAAAGCCCACAAGGATATGGTAACGAAGAGCGTGCCTCTCGGTAGAATGGGACAGCCCGAAGAGGTTGCCGCCGTCGTCGCTTTCCTGACGAGCGACGAAGCCAGCTTCGTAACCGGAGCCGACTATAAAGTGGACGGTGGTGTAGGTGCATAAAACAAATAACAATAAAAAGAATGAATATGAAAAATGTATTGATTATCAGCGGCCATACAAACCTTGCCGCATCTGTAGCCAATAAAACGATTCTCGAAACCCTGAACGAACGGCTGCCGGAAGCCGAAATCGTAAAGCTGGATGAACTCTATCCCGATTTCAAAATCGACGTGGAAGCCGAACAGCAGAAATTGCTCCGGGCAGACATCATCGTATTGCAGTTCCCCCTTTTCTGGTACTCCGCACCCTCCATATTGGAACGCTGGATGGAAGAGACTTTCCGTCACGGATTCTCGCACGGAAGTACCGGAGACAAACTCAAAGGCAAGAAACTCGTTCTCTCTTTCACAACGGGAGCACCCGAAGCATTGTATAGCCACAAGGGGGCGATGGGCTACACCATAGACGAATTTTTAGCTTGCTACAAAGCAACCTGCCGACTGACGCACATGGAGTATAGCGGCAGTGTTTATACCTGCGGCGTAAGTTACGGCAACCGTACCACACCGGAACTTATCGAGCAACAAAGAAATATATCAGTAGCGCACACCGAACGTCTTATCGAATTACTCGAAACGCTCTAATGCTTGAAGACAGACTACATAATTTCGATGATATAGTATTCAGTTGCTTCCTACTCGATGACTGGCTGAATGAATTTCGTATGCCGCAACACGTACTCGTGTATGTTTATGCTGGTTTTCTACTTTGATGGCCTGATGCTGTTCGCTTTATAAAAAATAAATCTCCACCGAGTTCCACTTAAACAAACTCGAAGAAACGGATTTATTTACTTATAAAACGAACATTTATGATACATCATACCATGCGGATCGTTTGGTGGAATCCGCCACCCAAACCGTCACGGAAGAACTGTTCCGCGACTTCGGCAATACACTCCGCATCCTCTGTGACGAAGACGTTCAACAGTAAACATAAGCCTTTTTATCCATACAACTAAGGTCTTTATTCCTATTATCTTCTATAGTCTTCCGGTGCAGACCGTACAGTCCACTATAACAGACCGTACAGTCCATTACGGCAGACTCTACAGTCCATTACAATGGACTGTAGAAGGTTTCAGTATAAAAGCCCTTAATCATCCGGAAGAAAACACTTAGCCAAAGAGAAGATGACACTTAAGAACCGCTTTATAACCAGACAGGTCCCTTTTCCGGGAAAAAACAAAGAGGATGTATCCGGACCGAAGTGACAGCCACAGGACACATCCTCTGTTTTCGAATGAGAACAGTACAAACGGTGCTTAAATAATAGAAGTACGTTTGGTAAATTCTATAATTTCGGGAATATAACCGAATGCCAGACCGGTCACCGTGTCGGCACAACCATAATAAACGGCCACCCGTCCCGTTGCCGGATCATGCAAAGCCGCACAAGGGAAGCATACATTGGGCACATCACCCATGCATTCGTAAGGTTCACGCGGAGAGATAAGATAAGGTCCCGAACGGAATTTCACCTTCCACGGCTCGTCCAAGTCAAGCAATGCCGATCCAAAGGCATAGACATAACCGTTGCAGGAACGAAGCACACCGTGATAGAACAGCAACCAGCCCTCACTGGTTTCGATGGGAATGGGGCCGGCGCCAATCTTCAGGCACTGCCATGCACTTACTTCAAAAGGCGCGGGTGACATGACGTGACGATGGTGTCCCCAAAACTCCAAGTCGGGCGACTCGCTATAATAAATATCTCCGAAAGGAGTATGCCCGTTGTCACTGGGACGGCTCAACATGGCAAACTTACCATTGATCTTGCGGGGAAACAGCACGCCATTACGGTTGAAAGGCAGGAAAGCATTCTCCACCTGATGGAATGTCTTGAAATCCGTAGTCCATGCCACGCCGATGGTGGGCTGGCCCTTATATCCGTTACACCAGGTCACATAGTAACGGTCGTCGATAAAGCAGACACGCGGGTCATAACCGTACACCCATTCACCAATCTCGGGAATATCACACTGGAACTGCAACTTCTCCGGATTGATGTCCCAATGAACGGCGTCCTTGCTGAATCCCACATGAAGCGCCATCCGGCGGTTTGTATCATCACAACGGAACACTCCGGCATACCCTTCGCCGAAAGGTACTACCGCACTATTGAATATACTATTGGATGTAGGCAGCAAATCACGGGGAATGATGGGATTCGCGCTACATCTCCACATTACATTTTTACAACCTTCGGGACGTTCCTCCCACGGCATACCGGGCAACGGATTGCCCGCAATCTTCAATTCACTCATATTCTCTTTTTTGTTAGGTTAATAGTTTTTCTCTATTTCTTGTCTTCGTGCGTGAAGGGTACAAACCAAGTCATCAGGAATGCCGGAATGGCAGCCACCAGCACAAAGATGAAAAACAGTTTATAGCCCAGCCAGTCGCTGACATATCCGGACATCATACCGGGCAACATGACACCCAGGTTCATGATACCCGATGCAAAAGCATAATGCGCCATCTGATGAGGGCCGGCAGCCACCTGTTGCATCATGAACAAGGTAAGCCCCACAAAGCCGAAGCCATATCCGAAATATTCCAGCACAATGGCTCCGCCGATAAGAGGCGCACTCTGCGGTTGGAAAATGGCAAGCAGCGTGTAAGCCATAAAAGGCAGATTGAATACACAACACAAGGAGAACAAAGTCTTTTTCAATCCACGTGCGGAAATATAATATCCGCCCAGCAATGAACCGAGTACGAAAGCTGCCGCTCCGAAGGTTCCGTAATAAATGCCAATCTCCTGTTCTGTCAATCCCAAACCGCCCACATCACGACCGGCTTTCAGGAACAAAGGTACAATTTTCATCACAAACCCTTCGGCAAAACGATATAAAATAATAAAGCAGATGTAATAAACGATATGCTTTTTAGTAAAGAAGTTCCGGATGACATTCCATAACTCGGCCATACTCTGCGAAAAAGAGGTGACCGAATGGGCATGCTTGCCCGAAGGCAGCATACGGGTATGATAAAGTCCCAAAGCGAACATCACTCCTCCGAAGACAATCATAATGACCGTCCAGGAATAGAGTACCGCATCTTCGGCAGGACCTTCGTATTCATCTTTCAAGAAACCGGCCAGATAGACCAGCAGACCTGTACCGATAATCTTGGCTACGTTATAAAAAGCACCTTGCCAACCTATATACTTAGCCTGTTCCTGTGCATTCAACTCGTCCATATATACCCCGTCACAGGCCACATCGTGCGTTGCCCCGCTAAAGGCGACAATGGCGAACAAGGCGATAGTGATTGCAAAAAAGGACGGAAGATGAAGCGACAAGGCAATCAACCCGAAAGTGACTCCCGACACCATCTGAGTGAGGACGACAAAGAATTTCTTGGTACGGTACATTTCGAGTAGCGGGCTCCAAAGAGGTTTCAATGTCCAGGGAAGCATGATAAGGGAAGTCCAGAAGGCTATCTTTGCATCGCTTACTCCCAAGCCTTTGTACATCAGTACGGCTACCATATTCAATACGACAAAAGGGAGCCCCATACCAAAATAAGCGGTGGGAACCCAAAAAATAGGACTACGGCGTCTGGCCGGAGTTGGGGTTTCGGTTGTTTTCATTTATATCTAAGTATTAAGGTTGTTGAATTCGGCTATAACCGAAGATAACTTCATCCCCTTTCAGAAGGAGATGAAGTTACCTTTCGGAATCTATAAACGCAATAGGACGAAGCATTTGGTAAATCAGTCAGTTATAGGAATAAAGCTCACCGCCTGCCCGCCGCCTTTTGCCATGACTACAGACAAGGTATCGGCTGCTGTCACCTCTTTGTCCTTAATCTGATACGAAGTAGGATTCGTTTTCCAGTCGGCATCTTCTCCATCAGCATAAATCACGGCATGGTATTTTTTATCTTTCTCCAGGAAATCCAATGGAATGGTGAGTGTACGCGACTCTTCATTCGTGGTGGCTCCCAGGAAATATTTATCTTTCGCTTTCCGCACCACAGCTACAAACTCTCCCGGTTCGCCCTGCAAGGCTTCGGACCAGTCACAGTCCGCATCAAAATCCCGGAAGAACTGGAAGGCAGGATGCCCTTCATAGTTCTCAATCATATCCGAGGCCATCTGCAATGGAGAATAAATGACAACCCAATTGGCTATCTGCTTTGCCAAGGTGGTATTCACACGGCTGTTTCCTTTATCCAAGTCATTCCACTTCTTGCGGCGTGGGGAATTGCGTGTCTTTTCATAAAGAATATCAAAAGTACCCGGTGTATAATCCATCGGACCGCCCAGCAAGCGGGTAAACGGCAATAACTCGTGATGTTCGGGGGGATTACCTTCACTCCATCCGTTCCACTCCATGCCGCGGGCGCCTTCGCGCGTCATCATATTGGGGTAAGTACGACGAATTCCTGTATCTTTGATAGGTTCGTGGGCATTAACGGTTGTATGATAACCGGCGGCAGTCTGCACCACCTTGCGGTAATGGCGTACATTGAACTGTCCATGATGGCTGTGACCGCCCGGCAGTCCTCCGGCATAACCGGTCTTCACGCTGTGCACTCCCAGGTCTGCATACCATTTGTAAGCATTGTCCAGCTGGCGTTCGTAATTAAAGATATTGCCACCCGTTTCGTGGTGACCGATTATTTCAATCCCTTTCTCCTTGGCATAACGTGCCACCTCTGCCATATCGAAATCGGCATAAGGCTTGGTATAGTCAAAAGTCTGCATACCGCCCCAACTTTCCCAGCCTTCATTCCAGCCCTCGAACATCACCGCTTCTATGTTATTGGCAGCAGCAAAATCTATATATCGTTTGGCATTAGCGGTGGTAGCGCCGTGGCGCTCATCCATCGTCCACGTTTCAACCCCCAGATGCATTCCCCACCAGATACCTACGTATTTCATAGGACGTATCCAGCTCAAATCACCCTCCAGCGCACAAGGTTCATTCAGATTCAGTATCAGACCGGAGTTTATCAGACCTACCGCTTTGGGAGCTATCTGGATACTGCGCCACGGAGTAACGAAAGTTCCTCCGGCAAAACGGGCTTTTACCCCATCGGGCCAGGAGGCCAGTTCCGATTTGAAGTGACAACCTTCGGTATGCTTCAAAGTCATTTCGGGGAAATCGGTCAAAGCCGCTTCGTGAATACTGGCATATACCCCGTTATCTGTTTTGAAAGTCATCGGGGTGTTGGCATTATCCACCTTGCTGACGGGCAGGGTACGATACAGCAACTCGTAGGTTTCAAAACTGGCGGGAATAGACCATGACTTGCCATCCTGCGCCAGATTGAATGAAGTGAGCTCGTCCATCACGAACACACTGTCCACTTGGGGTACTTGATATTCATAACGAAAGCCCAGACCGTCGTCGAACACGCGGAAACGGAGGGTCAGCCGTGTATTCGCCGGATCTTTCAAGCGCACAGCCATCTCGTTATAATGGTTCCGGATAGATTTATTCTCCCCCCAAGGCTGGGTCCAGGTTTCATCCTTTGTGGTAAACTCAGTATTTTCTATCTGAAAATCTTTGGAGAGATTGAGCCCGTCACGGCCTTCAAAGCCCATAGCAGAAGGAGTGATGAACGGTTTTCCTCCTACAGAAACTCCATAGGTCATCACCCCTGCCTCATTCAGGTTGAATACTAATTTTATATTGCCATCCGGCGATGTTAATTCCGTGGGACGGGAACATCCGCAAAACACAACTAACAAAAATAATACATAGTAACTGTATGTCTTCATACTATTAAATTGGATTAATGATACAAATATAGAACAATTAAGTAAGGTATCACACTTATCGAAGGAGGAAAATTATTTTAAATGGGAGAAGATTACATATAATGAGAAGTATCAACAGAATAAAATAACAAACGCCGATAAAGCCCTTTTAAAGACTCTACCGGCGTAAGTTCACCTATTTAAAAAATCAGAATTCCAAGTCAGCCAACTGAGGATTATGGTCGGAAAGTAAAGCTTCCGGTACTTCAGCCGGTATTTCACAACTCTTCACCAGAACTTGCGGAGTGACAAAGATGAAATCAATCTTTTCACAATCCTCGGCCGGGATACGGGCAAAATCATGAAAAGTATAATCAACGCCGGTCACACGGGCAGCCGTCTTATAAGCATCCTTCATCACAAACTCGTTGGTGGTGATTGTTTCGTATGCATCGCTCGCATCGGTCACATTAAAGTCGCCCGTAACCACTGCGGGACGTTCGCCTACGATCTCCTTTATCTTACGGATAATGAGCAATGCACTTTGACGGCGGGCCTCTTCACCCACATGGTCAAAATGAGTATTGACAGCCATGAATATCTTTCCGGTAGCCTTGTCCTTAAATTTTGCCCAAGTGGCGATACGGACACAAACCGCATCCCATCCCATCATTCCTACGCTATCGGAATTTTCGGCCAACCAGAAAGTATTGGAGTCCAACACCTCATATTTGTCCTTACGATAGAAAAGCGGCGCATATTCACCTGCTGTCTTCCCGTCATCACGTCCCACACCGATACCATCGTATTCGGGCAAGCCTGCGCGAAGATCCTGAAACTGGCTATGCAAGACTTCCTGCATACCGACAATATCCAGCTCATGGTCCTTAATAAACTGGCACACACGGTCTTTCCGATATTGCCAATTGTTCAAACTGTCCTGCGGATTGTCGTAACGGATATTGAAAGTAGCCCAACGAACGTCGGTCTTCTTCTCTTCCGCACAGCCGCCCAATAACAGGACGGCTGCCAATAAAAATAGAATTTGCTTCATTTTGTTTCTTTTTATGTTCCCTAGGATACAAAGATAGCAATTTCTAGCGGAAATTATTCGGAGTATGCCACTGACCTCTATCATTCATCGTATCGGCCACATCCCACCATACACGGCTACCCTGGTTCACATTGCCCGGTTTATTGGGGTTACGGGACTCGCTGTTAGGATAGTTGATGCGTTTGATAAGCTTGCCGGACGCCACTTCTCCATTGGAATTGTTTCCATTGACCGGAGCCAGCAGATAACGCGGATAGTCGGTACGGCGCACTTCCGCCCATCCTTCATTTCCATTCGGGAAAACGGCAATCCATTTCTGAGTAATAATCTGTTCCAACTGTTCTTCCTTGCTACCACCGGCAAATGCTTTTACGCCATCCAGATGACTGATGTATTCATTGGCCTTGTCCGCATCAATTTCATAATAATCCATAGATGCCTTGATACCTTTCAAATAAAGGGCTTCGGCTGTTTCATCCACCAATGACGGCCAGCGCAATGCCGCTTCCGCTTTCAGGAACAAACTTTCAGCATAACCCATCCAGACAATTTCACGAGCCAGATTCCACCAATAATCCTTGTTCATGGCATCAGATGACAGAATACAGCGGTTGGCAGAATATCTGTTCAGATAAGAACCGCCTACATTGGTTTCTCCATTCATCACTCCGTTGAAATCTCTCTTCAGATTCTCTGTGGGAAGCGGACTGGTAGTCAACGAATCAAACGGAGTAGGACGGAACCATAAAACTTCACAACGAGGGTCGAGATAACAGTTCTCAGAACTCTCATTGAAAGTAACGGCATCGGCTGCCGCACCTTCTTTCAAAGCCTGATTCTTATAAGCCCGTTCCATTTCTTTCGACAATACAGCATTGCCGGTCCAACTGAACAACAACGCGTAGATATTTTCATTACCGCCGGCGATATACTGACGTTTCGGAGTCTGCTTCATATTGTCATCCTGACTTTGCATCAAACCGGCAGGGTCTGTCAAAGCCGCCTTTGCCTGAGTCTGGGCCAAAGCCGGGTCTACATTGGATACACGCAAAGCAAGGCGCAAACGCAGTGTATTGGCAAAACGACGCCATTTGTCCACATCACCCCCATAACATTTGTCATTGTCACCTAAATCATACTGACTGACAGCAGGAAGATTTTCCTGATGCAACTCTGTTATTGCCTGATCCAACAGCTGGAAAAGGATATTATAAACTTCCTTTTGAGGTGTATAGGTCACATTTTCTTCCGGTGGCATGGCTCCCTTCACATAGTAGGCTACAGGAATATCTCCGTAAGTGTCCGTCTGCATGGACAACAAGAAAGCATAATAAATACGGGTGATATAGAATGCCGTATGGTAATAATCCTTATTGCAGAAATAGAATGTCTTGACCAACTGGCTGTATTCCGAAGTGCTGCGGTCATCATAGAAATGCTTCCAGCGGCTGGCCGACCATCCATCCGTATAAGAATAGGTAGGCGCCTGATTCACAAAGCCGCTGACATTGTTTCCCCAATAACCGGCATAGATATCATGAGTCAGATTGGTTGTTGTCTGATAATCATTGTAAGGACCTTCGTAGGTGAAGTTGGCAAAAATACTTCCGATAGCACCTTCCATCCCTTTCAAACTTGCCATGGCATGTTCCGTCAAAGTATAATCAATATCTATACCGTCGGCCGATACATTCTCCACAGTCGGGTCGTAAATCGGTGCGTAAGGATTTGTATTCAATTCCTCAAAATCATGGCATCCGGCCAAAGCCAGCAACGAACATAAGGCTACGGATTTATATAATTTGATTTTCATAATCAGTTTTTCCTTTTAATTAATTAGAAACCTAAGTTGATAGAAATACCGAAAGTACGTGTAAACGGCAACGATGCATAGTCAATGGCTTGTGAGAACATCGTAGTGTCATAGCCACCTTCGGGGCTTGTACCCGGTGTGTGCTTCATCAGATAGCACAAGTTACGTGCAACAAATGAAATATTCAGCGAGTTGACAGGAGTCTTCTTCAGCATGGATGAGGGGAATGAATAGCCGATTGACAATTCTTTCAGCTTAATGAAAGAAGCATCGTAGATGAAATTCTCAGCCTGCAATGCACCATAGTATTCTGAAGCGGACACCTGTTTTGTATTCACCTCGCCTGACTCTGTCACACCGGGGAATACCATCATATAGTTGTTTTCCTCACCACGGTTCAAGGTACGTTTAGCCAAACCGTTTCCGGTAGCCAGCATCTCGGAATAAGAGAAGATATCACCACCGAATTTCATATCAAACAGTGCGGACAGTGTAATCCCCTTATAAGTAAAGGTAGGAGATACAGACATGGTCAGCTTTGGCTGGATATTACCGATAGGTTTGTTCACATATTCGGACTCATTGGTCACAGTCATGGGCAACCCATTTTCATTTACGATAATATCACCGTTTTCATTGCGCTTATAAAGCGACGTAGCATAAATCTCGCCTAATTTGTGTCCGGCGCGTGTACCTACTTTTACAGGGAAGTTTCCGTCACCGTTAAAGAACATATAGTTCACATTTTCTTCCGGAGCCAGTTCTTTCACCTTCGATACGTTGTGAGCCATATTCACATTCAAGTCAAAAGCGAAATCCTTTGTTTCTACCAGAGTGGAATACAACATCAGTTCCACGCCTTGATTGGTTACCATACCTGCATTTACCCATTGTCCTCCACTCCAGGGAGCTGCTGCGGGTACTTTCATAATCTGGTTCTTTGTCTTGCTGTAATAATAAGTAAAATCAAATCCCAGGCGATTGTTCAAGAACTTCATATCCAGACCCGCTTCGTAAGAAGTCGCGATTTCAGGCTTCAACTGGTCGTTCATCTTCACATTGTCTTTGGTCGGGGTCAATACACCATTATCGAATTTGAAAGAGTAGGTGTTGTATAACTGATAAGGACTTGTATCCTTACCTACCTGTGCGGCAGACAGACGTGCCTTGGCAAATGTCACCCAGCTTGGCAACGGTTTGTCGATAGAGCGCAAGAAGTCCGACACTACGAAACTGAGGTTGGCAGACGGATAGAAGAAAGAATTGTTACCTGACGGAAGAGTGGATGACCAGTCGTTACGGGCTGTCAAATCCAAAGACAGATATTCCTTCCACGCCATCTGTACAGAGCCGAACACCGAGTTCATGGCACGCTTGTAGCCATCCTCACTACCGGTTCTCAACAAATTGGCCGCATTCAGCATCCAGTTACCTTTGTCCACCATATTACCTACGCCCACGCCCAAAGTTTCCGAACGCTGGTACATAAAGTTACCACCGACATTGAAGCCCAGACGGAAGTTATCAGTCAACTGACGGTCACCCATCAAAATGACTTCAGCATTTGACTCGAAGAAGTTTTCTTCACTACGGTCCATTGAATCATTCGTAATCATGGAAGTATTGGCTTCTCCATTGATACCATCCCCCGCATTGGTGCTTTGCACTCTGGTACGGTAGTAGTCAAAAGCGTATTTGGCAGATAGATGCAGCCAATCAGTGAAATTGATTTTCATGCTATAATATCCGAAAGCACGCCAACGTTCATCCGAATTCTGACGCTGATGCAATACATAATAAGGATTACGGATACTGGCAGTAGGCCCTGTCCAATTCACATGCGCATGAGTTTCATCAGAATATTGTTTCAAGTCATCCAGACGGACGTTGTTAGGGATTCTCATCAACTGGGAAATAGCACCGTAATCTCCATACAGTGGACGGTTATCGGCTTTTGTACGTGAAAGAGAAATTTTTCCGTCCATAGACACCCATTTGTTCAATTCCGTTCCCGCATTCAGATCGGCATTCACACGGCTCAAACTTTCAGTGGGGAATACACCGTCATTGTCGGAGTATCCGAAAGAAGTACGGAAATGTGATTTCTCTGTACCGTTGCTGATAGATACGTTATGCGTATGCGAGAAACCGGTATCAAAATAATCTTTCAACTTATCCCCATAGTTAGAGTAAGCGTACGTTTCTCCGTTCCAAGCCTCTTTCATGCTTCCATCCAATACCGGGCCCCAGCTTCCGCTATCCGTTTTGTCATACACCGCAGTCTTGGCATCTTTTGTATCAATATGTCCTTGTCCGTAACGGCGTTGCATATCCAATGTCTCGCCGATAGCTGTCCAAGTGAAATTACCACTATAACGGATTCCGAAACCATCCTTCTTACTACCTTTCTTTGTCGTAATCAAGATAACGCCATTACCTGCACGTGAACCGTAAAGAGCAGCCGCATTCGGACCCTTCAAAACAGAAATACTCTCGATATCATCCGGATTAATGTCCATGGAAGCGCTACCACGGTCCACACCATCATAGCGGGATGCGCTTGAAGTGCTAGTGTCGCTGAAAGGAACGCCATCCACAATCCACAACGGCTGGTTATTGTCTGTCAGAGAAGAGTTTCCACGGATGGTAATCTTCGTAGAGCCCCCCAGACCGGTAGCCGAGGTATTCATCTGAAGGCCTGCCACCTTGCCCTGCAAGGCACTGGTTACCGAGGGGTCACCTGTCTTGTTCAGTTCATCGCTCTTCAGTTCCTGAACCGCATAACCCAACATTTTCTTCTCACGTTTGATCCCCAAAGCGGTTACCACCACTTCGCCAATCAGCTGTGTATCTTCCTGCATGGTTACATTCAGTACATTCTTGCCATCGGGCTTCAATGTTTCCGAACGGTAACCAATGTATGAGAACACAATCTCACCATTTCCGGGAACGGACAAAGAATAGTTACCTTCAAAGTCTGTAATCGTACCGGCTGTGGGATTTCCTTTCACTTGTACGTTTACACCAATCAAGGCTTCGCCTGTCGCATCAACCACTGTTCCGGTCACTGTATGTTCCTGTCCTGTCTGTTGAGGTGTCTGAGGCTCTCCGGATGCTGAAAGATAGACAATGTTATCCTCTATCTTATACGTAATTCCTTTGCCTTGCAAAGCCGCATCAAGTACAGACTGTAATGAACCGTTCTTCACATCAATGGCATTCACCGGCATTTCAGCCAGCTTGTCATCATAGAAAAACTGATAGTTAGACTGTGATTTAATGTTCTTGATCACTGCTCCAAGCGTTGTCTTGGGAGTTGAAAGAACGATTTGCGCGCGGGTCCATTGTATGGGTGCAGCCACAAACAAAAGAATCAAAAGCGCCCTGAGTAATTTGGGCTTTCTCATTAATTGATTGCCTTTCATAATTTATAAATTCGTTAACACTGACTTGTTTTTCTCCAGTGAAGGGGTTCTCATTCCCCTTTCGAGAATAAAAACAGGCAGCTAAAAGAAAACACTTACTCAATCTTGTTCTTTTTTCTAAATTTTCCAGAAAAAAGCAGAGGAAAGGCAAAAGTAGTAATATCATCGGACTTTGACGTATAGAAGAAATACTTAAAAAGAAAAAGGGGATGTACTCTTGCAATGCTGCCAAAAGAGAACATCCCCCTCCAACCTCTCTTTACAAGAGAGAAGTGCATGGTGAAACTTTTATTTTACTTTTTCGTCTTTTGAAAATGAATAAGGCAAATCACTTTCTTGTGTTCCACGCTGCATATTCGGACGGTCGGTCATCTTGAAGTCAATAGTACCGCCTTGTAACAATTCGTTATGCTTCAAATAATTCTTGGTATAAACAGTACCGTTTACACGCATTTCATCTACATATCGGTTGGTATCGCTGTTATCCGATGCGGTTATTACCAAGTTCTTTCCGTTTTCAAAATGAAGTGTCGCCTTCTTGAACAACGGAGCACCCAGAATATACTCATCCGTACCGGGACATACCGGATAGAACCCTAATGCGGAGAATACATACCATGCCGAAGTCTGACCATTGTCTTCATCACCGCAATATCCGTCCGGACCGGCTGTATACATACGGTTCATCACCTCACGCAACCAATATTGCGCTTTCCAAGGCTGGCCTGCATAGTCATACAGATAAATCATGTGCTGGATGGGCTGGTTTCCATGTGCATAGTTACCCATGTTCATGACTGTCATTTCACGAATCTCATGAATTACCTGTCCGTAATAGCTATCATCAAAGATGGGGGGAACCGAAAAGACAGAATCAAGCATGGTAACGAACATTTCCTTACCTTCCATCAAATCAATCAATCCCTGAGGGTCATGGAATACAGACCAGGAATAATGCCAGCTGTTTCCTTCCGTAAAGTCACCTCCCCATTTCAACGGCGAGAATTCAGGAGCGAACTTGCCGTCCTTCTGCTTGCCACGCATCAATTTACTTTCCGAATCAAACAGGTTCTTATAGTTCATGGCACGTTTGGCAAAAAGTGCGATTTCCTTCTTCGGACGCTTCAACTCTTTCGCCAGCTGATAAATACACCAGTCATCGTATGCATATTCCAATGTACGGGCTGCATTCTCATGAATCTTCACATCACAAGGCACATAGCCCAGCTTGTTATAATATTCATATCCCAGACGTCCGGTAGAAGAAACTTCAGGATGTACTGCTTCCGTTCCATGAATCAGTCCTTTGTATAATGTTTCCACATCTTCCACACGTACTCCTTTCAGATAAGCATCGACCAAGATAGAAGCTGAATTATTGCCGACCATGCAACCACGATGACCGGGGCTGGCCCATTCGGGGAAGAAACCGCTTTCCTTATAAGTATTAACCAAACCTTCCTGTATCTCCTTATTTACCGAAGGATACATCAGGTTCAAGAAAGGGAACAAGCAACGGAATGTATCCCAGAAACCTGTATCCGTATACATATATCCCGGCAGCGTTTCGCCATTGTAAGGACTGTAATGAACAGGTTGTCCGTTGGCATCCAGTTCATAGAATTTACGCGGAAACAACAAGGAACGGTACAAGCAGGAATAGAAAGTGCGGTATTGATCCAATGTTCCACCTTCCACCTCTACTTTACCTAAGGCCTCATTCCAAGCCTCTTTACCTTTCTGTACCAATACTTCAAAACTGTCACCACCCAATTCCTTCAGGTTCCGAATTGCTTGTTCAGGACTGATGAATGAAGAGGCCACACGGGCATGAACTACTTCGCCTTTCTTTGTCTTGAAACCGATAACGGCTCCGGTATGGAAATCAGTCTGCTCCAGTTTACCTTCTTTCAAGGTTACAGGAACACTGCCATCCGGTTTTTCAGGCTGTACATCATTAGAGAACGTAGCCTCATAAGTAAACGGCTTATCAAACTCAATAACGAAATAATTCTTGAAGTTGGCAGGAACACCACCACTGTTACGGGTAGTATAGCCCACGATTTTGTTTTCTCCGGGAATCACCTTGACAGACGAACCACGATCAAAAGCATCCACCACTACATATGAATCATTCTCAGGAAAAGTGAAACGGAACATTACGGCACGCTCCGTAGGAACCATTTCGGTTACGACATCATGTTCTGCCAAATAAACCTTATAATAATAAGGTTTTGCAATTTCAGCTTTATGAGAGAACCAGCTTGCACGCTTGTCCTCTTCAAATTCCGGTTTTCCTGTTACGGGCATGATGGAAAATTGACCATAGTCATTAATCCACGGACTGGGCTGATGGGTTTGTTTGAAACCACGGATTTTATTAGCCGTATAAACATACTGCCATCCGTCCCCCATCTTTCCTGTCTGGGGAGTCCAGAAATTCATACCCCACGGGCGGGATATGGCAGGATAAGTATTTCCTGTAGAGAGTTCAAAGGAAGACTGTGTACCTACCAACGGACTCACATAGTCTGCATAATCCTTTGCCTGTACAAACAGCGTGACACACAGCGCTACAACTGATAGAAATAGTTTTTTCATGATATTGCTATTTGGGTTAAGTTATACTTTTAATTCTTCACCTGTTTTCCCCATTCCGTCGGTACGGGACTCATGGTAATCTCCATCGTTCCTCCACGTACCAGATCATCATGGGTAAAGAAAGGAACATCCAGCGGTTTTCCGTTCAACAAAACCGACTCAATATACTTATTGGTCTTCGAATTATTGTGGGTACGGATAACGAAAGTCTTGCGGTCGGGCAAATTAATCGTCACCTCCTCAAACAACGGACGTCCGATAGAATAAACCGGCTTACCGGGACATACCTGATAGAAGCCCATGGAATTCAAAATATACCAGGCAGACATCTGACCGCAATCTTCATTACCCGACAAGCCGTCAGGAGCATTGAAATACTGGTTATACAGCACACTGTCAACCAATTCCTGAGTACGCCATGGACGGTTTACATAGTTATACATATGAGTAATGTGATGACTAGGCTCATTACCATGCGCATACTGGCCTATCAGTCCTGTGATATCAGCAGAGGTAGCCTCCCCTTCCAACTGGGAAGAAACCGTAAACAAGGAGTCCAGCTTTCCTACGAAAGCATCCTCCCCACCCATCAAATTCACCAGTCCCGGGATATCATGCGGAACAAACCAAGTCCATTGCCATGCAGTACCCTCGCAATAATCATCATTACGGTGATTGGAAGAACGGGGATTGAACGGAGTACGCCATTCACCTTTACTATCCAATCCACGCATGAAACGGGTGGCAGGATCAAAATAAAATTCGTAAGCATCTGCAAAACGGGCATACTTCTCCTTGGTTTCAGTATCTCCCAAGCTGTCTGCCAGCACGGAGATACACCAGTCATCATACGCATACTCCAATGCTTTCGCTACCGATTCATTCTCACGGTCACATGGAATATAGCCAAGAGTATTCTTATAATAACGTGCTTTGGGCATAACATATGGAATCAGCCAATCGGGAGCTACAATACCGGTAGTGTCATATTCCGCTGCACGCAGACATGCCTTGTAAGCTTCCTGCACATCAAAATCGCGGTATCCCTTCACATAAGAATCGGTTACCAACGAAGCCGCATGATATCCCACCATAGTCCCGGTATAATTGGACACACAGTCCCATTTCGGAAAGATACTACCTTCCTGATGCTTCTTTATCAATGAACGGATAAACTCCGTATTCAACTGAGGATCGACAATAGTCAGTAACGGATGTAACGCACGGAAAGTATCCCACAAAGAGAAAATGGTATAAACCGGATGTTTCATGTCGGTGGTATGCACTTTCAAATCCATTCCCAAGTAACGCCCGTCTACATCTGTAAACAGATTGGGACTTAGGAAAGCATGATACATAGCCGTATAGAAAATGGCACGCTGGTCTTCATCATTGGTTTTGACTGCAATCTTTGACAAGCATTCATTCCATTTCTTCTTAGCATCGGCACGCACTCCATCAAAATTCCAACCGGGCATCTCAGCCTGGAGGTTCTTATAAGCACCTTCCGCATCAACAGAAGAGATAGAGAACTTAGCCAGCACTTGTTCATCTTTCGCCGTTTCAAAATGCAAAAGCATTTTACATACAGGAATCTGTTTGTCATTTTCCTGAACAGTATCCGTGTACAAGGTATACGTAAAGGGTTTGGAAAATACGGCATAAAAATAAAGATCCTGCCGGTATGCCCAATAGGCACTGCGTTTGCGCCCCCGCAACACAGTATCATTCACTGCCTCCACTTCCATTACCTGATTGATTTGTTGCTGAATATTATAGTCCATATCCAAGATAAATCCAGACTCCTTACTTTCCGGAAAAGTATACCGATGCATTGCCGCACGCTCTGTCGAAGTCAGTTCGGCTTTTACCCCGTATGTATCCAGAAAAACAGAATAATATCCCGGTTCGGCATATTCCTTTTCATGAGAAAAAGCCGATGCGAAAGGACGCTTCTGGCTTTCTGTTCCCAAGAAATCAGTACGCTGCACACCTACAGTCGGCATCAACAGGAAATCTCCGAAATCCGCACACCCTGTACCACTAAGACGTGTATGGGCAAAACCATTGATCGTAGTATCTTCATAATAATATCCGGAACAGGAATCCCAACCGTCAATACGAGTATCCGGCCCCGGCTGTATCATGCCATGAGGAACCATAGCACCCGGATGAGTATGCCCATGGCCTCCTGTACCAATAAAAGGATTGACATAATGGGTGTAATCATTCATTTCATAGCCCTCAGAATCACATGCAGTGAAACACAATAACCCTAGAAGACAGCCGCTTAAGAGCATGTTGATTTTCATAGATCTTTATTTAAAAATTATTTTGTTTCCGATGAGATAAATATATTGTTATCATCTACTTTCTTATAATTGAAAGGAATAGAGTTACGCAAAGAATTCAGCACAGACTCTATATTATCTTTCTTTTTCAGTACACCTGAATAAGTATTAGTACTGTCTACATCCGGTGAAAGGATTATCTTCACTCCATAGAACCGTTCCAATGCTGCCGCAATCTGGAAAATAGATGACTTTTCAAATGGAATCAAGTCATTATGCCAGACTATCTCCATCTTGGGATCGACCTGTTTTACTTGCATCCGCCCTGTTACCCTGTTTAAAACGGCTTTTTGTCCCGGCAACAAAGTAATTCTTCCTTTGTCCGATTTATCTTTTACCTCAACTTCACCCTCTATCAAGGTTGTTTCCGCAAAACTGTTATCCAGACGACATTTTATATTGAAAGAGGTTCCCAAGACCCTGACATCCATTGCCGGGCTTTTTACCATGAAAGGTTTCTCATGATTACGTGCTACTTCAAAATAAGCTTCTCCATCCAGATATACATGACGTTCCTTTCCTTCAAAAGCACGCGGATATTTTAAAACAGACGACTGGTTCAACCATACTTTTGTCCCGTCAGGCAACAACATCTCACGCACTTGTCCATGAGCAGCCGATGCTACCACCAATTCCTCCGCTTTATTCCGGAACCAATAGGCCAATCCCGCAGCCAGCACCATCACACCCACTATAGCAGCTGCATAACGCAACACACTTCTAAGCTTGAACACCTCTTGTTTCTTCTGATTTTCCCGTTTCAATCTTCTACCCAACCTGCGCTCTGCCCTCACTACCAGATTTTCCTCCTCAAAGGGGAATTTACCTAACTGATAAATCTCCTCCATACGGAACAGCTCTCCGGCATTCTCATCAGATTCTTTCATCCATTCATTGATAAGAACAAAATCCTCCTCCGAGCATCGGTTTTCCAAATACCTGATAATAATATCTTCGTTAAGTTTACTCATCTTTTTCCCTATTCATATAGTAAACAATTCAACTTGTAAAAACACTTAGCAGTTTTGCTGAAAATATAATCAATGACAATAATAAATGGCTGAGACGTTCGCGCAAAAATTTCAAGGCCTTATACATATGTGCCTCTACGGTACGTAAAGAAATGCCAAGAGTATCAGCGATTTCCTTGTTTTTCATATCATGAAGATAGCTCAGTTTAAACACCTCCTTACATTTATCCGGCAATTCATTAATCGCTCCAAAAATTTCCTGACGCAATTCCTGATTCTCTATCTTTTTAATGACTTCGGCATGATCCGGCTGGTAATATTGCAATTTTCGTTCATAGATTTCTATCATTGCCGCACTGTAGTTATTCTCTATAACCTGATGCTTCAATAAATTTATAGCCTTGGTATATACAGAACGATAAAGGAAAGCTAAAATCTGCTCTCCTATGACGACTGAATCTCTCCGCCTCCACAACTCCACAAAAACATCCTGCACTACATCTTCGGCTTCTTCGGTACCAACCAGCCGTGTCGCATAGAACAACAGCTTAGGATAGCATTGACGAAAGACGGCCTTATAGGTGTCATCAAGTTCCTCGTTCATATTATATAATTCACCTTTGTATGAAGGAGAGAGCCAATGTTCCAAATAACGATCCAATCATCCACTGTAGGGGCAGAAAGCTTCCGCTCATCATACAATTTTCAGGCAGATTCAAACCGCCTCTACAGCAAAACGATAACAAATATTACTTTTAACTCACCTCCTGTACAATTACAATTCTTAATAAGTTGAACCAATTATTATCTATCTATACCAAATATTTCCCGGTTCCGGACCCATTTCAAATTCTACAGTAGCACCATCCATTATTTGCCGGTGTGTGATATAGCTCTTATCGTATGGTTGCCCATTTACTTTCACCGACTGGATATAGATATTTTCACGACTTACTCCAGGGGCCAGTACTGTGAACGTTTTTCCATTATCCAGATGCATCTGTATCTCGGGGAACAACGGCGTACCAATCTCATATTCACCACTTACCGGATTGACAGGATAAAATCCCATAGCACTGAATACATACCAGGCAGACATCTGTCCACAATCCTCATTTCCACACAGTCCGGCAGGTGCATTGAAATAAAGGTCATGCATGACCTGCGCCGCATACTTCTGAGTTTTCCAAGGCTGACGTACCTTATTATACAAATAAATCACATGATGGCTAGGCTCATTACCATGAGCATACTGGCCAATCATACCTGTACTGAAAAGAGGCAAATCTGCATTACCAGCCGGGATATAAGTAAACATACTATCCAACTTTTCCGTAAAACGATCCTTACCACCAGTCAAGGCAATTAGCCCCTTAATATCCTGCTGTACAGACCAAAAGTACTGCCAACCGTTACTTTCACAAATGTGGGCAGTGTAGTCATCCGGGCTGAAATTAGGTTGGAATACTCCTTTATCATCTATCGGCTGCATGAAGCTTGACGCCGGATTGAACACATTGCGATAATTCTGAGAACGCTTGTAGAATTCGTCCGCTAATTGAGTCCTCCCCATCTTCCGAGCCATTTCGGCTATGCAATAATCATCAAAAGCATATTCTAATGTTTTGGAAAGCGACCAATTTTCCGCATTATATTCATCCTTTATATTATAAGGTATATATCCTAATTTTTTATACAGACCAATGCCGCGATAATCATCCAAGTTAGCAGTAGCCACACAAGCCTCCAATGCCTTCTCTGCATCAAAATCACCAATACCTTTCAAATAAGCATCGACAATAACAGGTACAGCGTGGTAGCCAATCATCATATCCGTTTCACTTCCCCAAAAATTCCATACCGGCAAACGTCCGTTCTGTTCATAAAAAGCAATGAATGATTTCACCATATCATTGACACGCTGAGGTTCCGTATAAGTAAATAACGGATGTGCGGCACGATAAGTATCCCACAATGAAAAAGTTCCATAATTCACCCAACCATCCGTCTGATGAATTTTCTTATCGGGACCATAATAAGCCCCGTCCACATCACTATAAATAGTCGGGGCAATCATTGTATGATACAATGCTGTATAAAAATTAACCTTATCGTCCTTGTTATCACCTGTTACCTCTATTTTTCCCAACTGACGGTTCCAATTATCTTTAGTTTCAGCCAAATATTTATCGAAATCATTGTGAGGTGCTTCAGCCGCCATGTTTTTAGCAGCACCTTCCATGCTTACTCCCGAAAGAGCAGTACTCAGAACAATCTGCTCTCCTTTTTCCGTATCAAAATTAAAGCGGGCGATATAAGCCGTACCTACACGTTTACCTTTCAAAGCAATGGCAGTAGTATCCATCTCTACCGAGGCAAACGGTTTGGAGAAACGAGTGCGGAAATACACATGCTGGTCTCTTGCCCATCCTTCGGAAAAACGATATCCCTGAATGGTGCATGAGTCAATTATCTCAATATAAGAATCATTGGTAAAGTCCCAATTCATCGCTTTCTTCAGATTCAGAAAGACAGCCGACTCTCCTTCAGGAAACGTATAACGCTGTATACCGCAACGCTCTGTAGCAGTTAACTCCACATTGATATCATAATCTTTCAGCAACACGCGATAATAACCAGCTGAAGCCTCTTCATCCGCATGAGAGAATTTGGAATAGATACCTAAAGGAGCTTCCGCTTCCTGATAAGGCAAAGTTACAGGCATGAAAGAGATATCATACAAGTCTCCGGCTCCTGTTCCCGACAAATGGGTATGACTGAATCCGGCAATCGTACTGTCCGGATAAAAATAACCGGAAATACGGTCCCATCCGGGCAAACCGTTATCCGGACTAAGTTGTACCATTCCGAAAGGCGCTTGCGCTCCCGGATAAGTATTGCCGGTAAAATCGGTTCCGATAAACGGATTCACCAATTGGGTATAATCGGTTGACGGCTGGGTTTGTTTATTGGACACACAGGCTCCAAATGCCACTAAAGAAATGAATAGCGCGAGAACAGGTGTTTTCATACTTAAGAGGTTTTTCATTATTACTTTGTTACAAAAATACACATTATAATAATATGAACAACCTTATTATAAAAAACACTTAGCTTTAATTCATTATTTTTTCGTATTTAAATAGTAAAGAAGGGATTCTTTCACCTTTTCATCCGAAGTTACAATCAAAAATTCACCGCCTCTTTTATCATACAGAAAGCAATAAGTCTTATAAAGAGCTATACCTGCTATCTCCTCCCAAGGGAATGTCTGTTTCAGTTCCGCCTTATCATATGTCAGCCCTTCCGGAGTTATTTCCACCCAAGTCTGCCCCGCAATACTCCGCTTATAAATCTTATTTAGTCTGACAGGCAGCATAATCAAGATATAAATAAGACACAAGAACCAAATCAGCAGCGGACTGAACAGGCTTTGCTCTTCGGGAACAATATAGTGCCCTGTACACAGTGCAATACAAATATAAATGATGAACAACAAAGAGAAACTGAAATGACGGATGTCCCACAATTTATACAAAGCATACTTTTTCAGGCTGATATTATAATCACAAACCACGACACCTGGTTCCCGTGTCAGTTTGCTTTTCGGTATGCTGAAGATACGCAATATCTGGATTCCCCGTTTCACGCCATACCCGAATAATAAAACCATCACACCAAGATTTATCAAGATCCACCACCACAATGATTCGTTTGCCAAAGCCGGTTGCCCGACAAGCACCATTGATGCAAAAGTGATACCCGCCACCAATAACAACATACTACAAATTACAGTTAAAATCCATCCTTTTGTTTTCATAATAACCTTTTTATTTTATTCCATGACGGGAAACAAAGATAAAAGATTATAGCTAGATAACAAATAAAGAGCCGTCGAATTTAAATTATTGTTTGGTTAGGAACTTAGATTTTTTTCGTATGTTTGTCGCAAATATTAATGAAAAACACATTTCTATCTATGAAAAAGAGTGATATTCTGTTCTTTTTGTTTGTAATAGCATTGTTTCTACCCTTTTTTATTAGCGATACCATTTATGAATGGTACAAATCTTTCAATGCAATCCATGGTATGGTCATGAGTTTTGTGAAGTTCGCCATTCTAGCTACTTTGGGAGAAATGCTTGGGCTTCGCATCAGCACAGGAGTGTATCACAACAAGACCTTCGGTATTATCCCACGCATGGTAATCTGGGGGGTACTGGGTATGGGTACGAATAAGTCCTGATAATCACCTGGTTATCAGGACTTTCTGTTTTTATA
>ERZ1036464.6-NODE-6-length-148120-cov-14.977983_pt1 | contig 148120 bp, 133 predicted proteins | sample MGYA00514230_ERZ1036464 | MGnify/ENA primary metagenome ERZ1036464 (study PRJEB33795, sample SAMN09464918) | human gut metagenome | isolation source: Bloodstream | host: Homo sapiens | place: USA: Stanford, California | collected 2016-06 ... | reverse complement strand
TGAAGCGCCGTTCTCTCTCGAATGCGGGTGCAAAAGTAATGCTATAAAACATACGATCCAAATTTATCAGGCATTATTTTTTAGGATTTTTCTCAAGACTTAACAAGTTATATAATGTACGTACGATAAAACACAATATATAGTATCCTTTTTTCCAAAATCCACTCATACCCCCTCCTATTTAAATAAAATCTGTTTTCTGTTCACCCCATGTTTTTTTAATGAAAGATGTATGAATCCTTTCGTGCGATAAAGGATCGCCTGATCAAAATTCAGGCAGCTTGCCACCAAGTCCTCCAATAGTCGGTGACGATCCACCGTGTAAATGTCTACCGCCTCCCCCTTCATATGTTGCGAGCTAGGGGCACCTCCCACCAATCGGTTTAACTCTTCGCTTCGATAGCCACTCATGATATACATAGGCTGTCGATGATATATACGCAAAGGTTCCAACAACCGCACCGTTAGATTCCGTATCGCCGGTATTACCTCCGAAGGCAACGCATTATTAAGTCCAAGTTCCACCGCTATCGCACTATAAACGAACTCATCCAACCCAAAATGCTCCGTCAGTCTCTTTCCATCCTTTTTCCATTCCAACACAAACTTTCAATTTTCAATCCTTAATTTTCAATTTATAAGAGTAGTCCACCCCAAACAACGCACCGGCAAACGTACAGATCTCCCCAAATGCGACCAGCACGCTGTTATCTATCTCACCGGAAGGAGCCACCCAAAAACCACAGAATACTAAGGTAAGGCCGGCCACGCAAAGCAGCACGGCCATTACCAGTTGCACGTTAAATCTCACTCGGGCTATCACTATCAGAGCCACCAGCCTCCGTAGTGGCACCATCTTGGGAGATCCGTGAGTACTCCAGTGTCTTCTTCGTATCCTTCAACTCACCTCCCGGAGTGAAAATGATACGCGGCGGGCGCAGCATACTCGAATTGAAATCCTTTTTATCTGTTACACCATCACTACTCACCGAGATCCGAAAACTCCCGAAATCGCCGAATTTTACGATACGCCCCTCCTGAAGCTCCATATCCAACACGAAATTAAGGTTATCCAATACCGCCTTCACATCTGCCGACGACACCGTACTACGTGCTGAGATCAACTTACATAGCGTTTTCATACTAGAGGTACCATTCGTTTTCGACACCGCATAAAACTTTTTCTCAGAATCCTTCTCGCCCGGCTTCGATGGACGCAACACCAACTTAAAACCTTGTGCCATATCTTTTAATTTTTATGGTTATATACCCCTTATGGAGCACGACACAAAGGTAAGATGGCTCAAAAGAGACGAACGTCCGTAGTTTTATCTATCAAACAATTAGTATTCAACTAATTAAAAATAAAAAAGCCCAAAAATCCCCCTTTTCAAAGACAACAAAAACCTGCTATTCTTAACTAACATTCAAATCCATATCTCTTTTAAAACTCATCCGTCACCTCCCTCTTTCCGGCGAGCACCAAGACTGCTTCCGCAGAATGCCCCGCCTCTCGCAAATGAGAAGCCAAGCCACGCACCGAGCCCGGATAATCAAACCCCATCAACAGGCAAGAAGCTATTTCCAAGGAGGAAGGGGGAGTCTCACGATCCGTAAACTCCACAAGCTTCACTAGCTCCAACAAGAGTTCCGGACGAAATGGGGAATACAACAAATCACCACGCACCGTATACTTACGTATATAACACCGTTCGCACTCCCGGTCATGCTCCATATACTTCCGGATAAATTTACGGTACGCCCCGGGCATCTTCCTATAATAATCTCCATATCCCAAACTACACACATCCATCTTCCAAGACTCCCGCTCATCCGGCCCCAACGTTACCAAGAATGCGTCAAAATTCTTCACCGTGGGCTTATGCCCCAATCTCTCTCTCAAACGCTCATAGATCTTTTTCATCATGCGAACGCAGGGGGAATGTTTATCCCTGCGCCGCATATGGCCGGACACCGTACTTACATACGGATTTTCAAATACATATATAAAAACAGAACCGGCCTTCTAAATCCCTTTACGGGAAAAGAAGACCGGTACAAAACCTTGACCTTATATCGATTCTACAAAATCTCTATCATCCTATCTTTTCATCACAAAACCCACATGGTTCTTTCTCTTTTCTTGCAAATGCCTCTGGGGAGGCTCTTCTTTTTTGACGCTATATTTAAATCAACATTAATAGCATAGGCCCTCACGGATAAACCCATAAAAGCCTCAAAGACATCGAAGACAATTAAGCAACTGAATATCATTTATATAATACAACTATTTTAAGCGCAATTTACTTTTTATTTCGCTCTATTCATCCAACACCTCATATTTAGAATGCTGGCTCTTGAACTCAGGAACGATCTCCTTCATCCGCTTCACGATCTGCATATCCCCCTCCACGACACAAGCACGTACCAAGGCATCAATCCGCAGATTGGCGTCAGCATAATCATACGCACGGACTTGGGCGATCTTGATCTTCGGATGAAAAGTAGGCTTGGTAGTCTCCTCCTCATTGAGTACCTCCTCATACAGCTTCTCCCCGTCCCGCAATCCCGTGAACCGGATCTCGATTCCCTTCACGCCGCTCAGACGGATCATACGCTCTGCCAGATCCACGATCCGTACAGGTTTACCCATATCGAACACGAAGATCTCGCCCCCATTACCCATCGTACCGGCCTCTAGGACTAGCTTACAAGCCTCCGGTATCAGCATGAAGAAACGAATGATATCCTTGTGCGTCACCGTAACAGGACCACCCCGCTTGATCTGCTCCTTGAATAACGGGATCACGGAACCGTTCGATCCCAGCACATTGCCGAAACGAGTCGTCACGAATTGCGTACGACCGCTCACCTTCCCATCCTTGATGGCCTTGTCCAAGCTCTGCACGTAGATCTCGCAAATACGTTTCGAGCAGCCCATCACGTTCGTGGGATTCACCGCCTTGTCAGTCGATACCATCACGAACTTCCTCGTGCCATACTTCACCGCCAAGTCAGCGATCACCCGGGTACCGTCCACGTTGTTGCGGACACTCTCCTCCGGATTATCCTCCATCATGGGCACATGCTTGTAAGCCGCAGCATGAAACACGTAATCCGGACGATGCTCCTCGAACAATTCCTCCATGCGTTCACGTACACAAATATCGCTCACAACCGTATACGCCTCAATACCCGGCCACCCACGAGCCATCATCAAGCGGACATCGTGCAAGGGAGTCTCCGCCTGATCTATCAAGACCATACGTTCCGGGGCGAACTGGGCTACCTGCCGCACGATCTCGCTACCGATACTTCCGGCGGCTCCTGTTATCAGAATCCGCTTACCGGTAAGCAGCTTCCTCACCGCCTCCAAGTCTATCTCGATCTTATCACGGGGCAGTAAATCCTCTATATTCACCTCCCTCAGCTGGGTATGGCTCAAGTCGCTCCTCCCGTCCCACTCTTGGGCGGCAGGAGTCATATAGATCTTTATATTCGCCTTGATCAGCCTGTCCACCATCTCCTGATTATTCCGGATCGCATCAACCTTCAATGGAGACACCAACAAGACATTGGCCCGTTTCTTACTCATCACAGAAACCAGTTCCTCATCATTAGGGTAAACCTTGACTCCCATTAAATACCGGTTCCCTATCTCTGTCAGATCCGAGATAAACCCTGCCAGTACAAACCGGGCCGGATCTTGATTCTGGATACTCTTCGCCAAACTAACCCCACCTTGCTTCACGCCATAGATAAAGGCACGCTCAGCCTTAGCCACACGAAAAGTACTTACATAAAAATATTTCACGAATACACGCGTCATCCACATCAAGCTCATCGCCAACAACGCAGAGAGGATCAGATCCCGTTTACGGATATACATCAAATAAGGAGAAAAGTCCGTCAACGCTTGAAACACCACCACGCAAATCAAGCCAAACAAGACCGCGAACCCCACCTTTTGCAAGTCCACGAAAGAGGAATAACGTATGATCCCCGAATAGGTATGGAACAGGCGAAACCCCACCAGATAAGGAATCAAGCATACCAATAGCGTGACCAATAGATGCCCTAAAATATCCAAAGTTGATAATACCCCGTTATTCAAGGTATACACCAATAAGCCGGAAAATAAGATCAAGCAGCAATCCAGCAAAATAATACCCCAATAAGGTAGGGATTTTTTGGAAAAGTACCAGGTAGATAGTCGAGAAAAAGGGTTCATAATAATCTCAATATATTTTTCTTTAAACAATTCACTATATAGGCCATATCCTTAGCACATACGGATCAGAAGGTATCACTCATGTAAGCAAGTAAAATCCACATAAAAAAAACAACTTAATTCTCTTTTATAATCGAAGCTAAATATTCTTCATGCAAACAATAGTATTTTTTCATAAATACCACATACAACAACGCCACCACCACTACTACCGCCAACAAATACAACCAATGTGCCGTTACGGTATTAGGTATCACATAGATAAATGCCAAAGAAACCGCCAACTGTAAACACATATATACCAACGACACTTTAACGTGACCAATCTTAAGTTCATTCGCCATCAACTGATAAGCATGTTTACGATGCGCTTGACCTAGGTTCTCATGCAGTAGAATGCGATGTATTATTGTCAAACAACCATCCACACCATAAACCAATAAAAAGACCAAGTAAGTCACGTCCGTTGTCTTAATAATCAGACTGCCTATCATAAACAGCAAAATATAGCCTATACTTATAGAACCTACATCTCCGGCGAAGCACTTAGCCTTTCCCTTGGGACGAAAGTTAAAAAGACAGAACACCAAAACACTAAGTGCCGAAACGTAGATCAAAGACGGATCAACAAAACCGGACTTCTCGTTTACCAACATCAATGGAAGCAATACTGATAACGAATAACCAGCCGTAATGCCATTTATACCATCCATGAAATTAATGATATTCGAAGCTCCCACACAAACGATAAGCGCCAACAACAACACCCACCACATATTCAGGCGCAATATATCCAATTGATAAAACATCATCACCATGGCAATGAATTGGGCCACCAAACGCACAGAATCAGGCAAGCTACGTACATCATCCATAAAACTTACGCCCCCAATCAAGGTAACGGCCATAAGGAACCACGGCGCAGAAAATCCAAAAAAGAAAGCCCATGTCCATAAACCAAGTAAAAAGATAACGCCACCACCTCTCAAGACAATAGAGGCATGGGAACTGCGCTCGTTGGGTTTATCAATGATATTAAACTTATCCGCTATATGGAAATAAAAAAGCTCCGCAAAAAATAGCAAAGCGAAAATCAGCACATAAAGCAAGCCGTTCATATCTTATCACTTCTTAAAGCTAAGAATAGTACAAGCCAATCCCTCTTTTGCGGATACCGGCATCTTTTGTAACCCCAAAGCCTTTTTTATTTTAGCATTACTTACCACATAATTCTCTGTCAGCTTCTGCATACGAAACGGATTGAGTGGAAGATGTAGCCATCCCCCCATCTCTGCCATCACGTTCATTACCCCTTTAGGGATATACAAAATTCTCGCCTTCTTACCCAACGCCTCACAAATCACCTCGATTAATTCATTGGTAGACAACGGATCGTCATCAGCCATATGATAGATGCCGCTCTCTACCTTTTGAGTCAAGAAACCTTCTATCACTGTACAGAGGTTCTGTGCGCTAGTGAATGAACGACGATTCTCAAATGCCCCAAGCGGCCAAGGAATCCCTTTACTCACTACATTATATAACAGATTCAAATTCCCCTTATTTCCCGGGCCATGAATCATACAAGGACGCATGATATATACATGTTTGTCGGGATAGATAGAACTATCTCCAAACGCATGATACAAATTGCCTAACGCTTCCGGCGCAAACCTCTCGATGATATAGTTCTCAGCCTTGATTTTACTTTCACCGTACGGTCCTATGGGAACAGGTACACATTCTTCGGTTAGTATATCTCCTTGTACAGAATCAGCCGCACTTTTTACCGTAGAAAAAAAGATAAATTTCTTGATAGAAGGCCGAGCCAAAAACCAATCAAAAATTAGTTGGGTCAATCCCGTATTAATCTTAAAATAAGTATCTGCGGCATTCCTATTTTTAGTATCATGCGCTTTCCCCGCCAAATGGATCACCGCGTCAAATTCCGGCATCTCCTTATCTAAGTCATCCCAAGAAAAAGTCTTTATCACACCGTCCTTTTCCGGGGTAACAATATCCAAACCATAGAGGCCATGACGCTCCTTCAAGGCAACAACCAGATTGGAACCCACAAAACCGTGGATCCCTGTTATTAATATATTCATCGTGAATTTATTTACGGTATGTCATTTCAAGTCTTCCAACTTGACCAACGGAGTCTTATCCCATTCTATGATAGAGTCAGCCTGTTTTACACTCATAAAGTCATAATGGCTCAACAAGCGTTGGAATTTACCAAAAGCACCCTTAATACCCACATAACTTTTAAATCGTCTCATAACAGGCAAGGATCGGATAATCGGTTGCCCCGTGTCAAAATCACGAGGATGGAAATAAGTCATCATATAGGTACAATCCTTAGCCCAATAATCAATCAGCCAATAAGGAAATAAACGGAAAAATCCTCCTCCCGAGAAAACGATATATTTTCCACATATTGCTTGTATATTAATAGGGAACTCCTTGATAAACCCACCGAAACCCAAGTCTATCCGTTTCGGAACACCCATTCCATAACTAGGCATTCCACCATAATCATGGGGGGCAGGGAACATAGAACAATCATACTCGAACCCCAACTCTCCCAAACAACGAAGTGCCCACGTATTATTTTTAGTAATCGAGAACCCCGGAGCACGAAAGGCGTTCACTTCTTCCCCTATTAGATCTTCTATCAACGATTTAGCCATAGCAGTATCCCTTTTGAAGTCTTTTTCATTGAAGCGAAAAGATAACTCATGCTGATACGAATGACAACCAATATGATGCCCTTGCTTTTGGATAGAACGAATCACACCAGGATGCCTTTCGGCTATCCAACCTAAACAGAAAAACGTCCCTTTCAAGTTTCGTTTATCCAACTCCTCCAAAATGCGATCCACCCCTTGATATATGCGAACCTCGTGTCTATCCCAGTCAAAATCCTCTGATATAAAATCACAATTATACCAGTCTTCGATGTCGAAAGTCAAGATATTCATCCTTTATCAAACTAAATCATAACTTGACAAATTCACGTCCCAATTCTTTATATCATATAGAGTATCATCAAAATATGATTTGTCAATCAAATTACAAGTAAAATGAAAATGTTTAGGTTCAAATCTATGAGGTATCTTAATCAATGAAACCGGAACAAAATCTAAATCCCCCACATACATGATCAAATCAATATCCTTTGATCGCTCTTGGTATATGGATCGTACCGCAAACTCAAAATTTGAGCGGTTCATAGGATATACATCTAAAAGAAAAGCGGTCTTAACTGGATTAAAATTTTGATGGCGATCTTTATGATCCTCTATTCGATAAACATACTTACAGCCTTTTATATCCCGTATCTCATATTGCCCCTTATTCCATCTATAACGGACTTTATCGAAAGACTCACGATCCTTCTCAAAAACAAAGGAACGAATCTTTTTCCCTTTGGATAAATGGGACATCTTGATCAGAGACCAAGAAAAAAGTCTAAAGAAAGGATCAAGCCATCTCATCCTCGGAATGATCGGACCAATCTTGATCGGAAGGATATAAGTGGTCAAACGACCTATATCTTTTACCTTAAACCCTTTTATCATAACCGGATAAGACTCGTCATTCGGAAAACCAAATAACAATTTGCACCCTATGCCTTGGAGACAAGGCCAACAAGCCCTTTCCGTCTCATAAAAAGTAAAGAAATCCCGGTATTCCTTCTTTACCATTGAATCAAAGCCTAGAGCCGCAATGAATTTCTCACCCTTCTTCTTATAATAAAAAGGCATATATACATAATAAGCGACTAAGAGACCCTTGTCATACATCAAACTATGTACGGAATATCCCAATGGAGCATTAAAACACTCCTCACGAACCGTAAGGATATCTCTTTGCAAGCCAAATACCTCGAAAAAGAGTGTATTTATGGACTCTATCTCCGCATCGGATAACTCTCCGGTTTTTTTCACGACCGAATCCATATCACAGTTTTTGCGTTAATACCCTTTCTATATCCTCGAAACACTTCATCCCGGAGATCTCCTCCGGATCGAACTCGACACCAAACTCGGATTCCAACTCCACGATCAAATTCAAATGGCGCAAGGAATCCCATTTATCACAGTTCTGTTGGGATAACGCTTTTGTCGCACTCTCCAATCCTAGCACGTTCTTTAATACGAACAATATCTTTTCTTCCATAATATCAATATGTTATTTTATAATAGGATGGGATTTTTATCTCCGCACCCATGTTCAAATGGTAGAACTTGCTTCCGTCCTTATCCTGGCTATCCAAGACAAAATCGGTTCGCTCATAGAAGCCTGATACTTGCATATTCTTAGCTGTCGGAATATAAGACGCTTTTACGAGCTTAACACCTCTATTCCTCAGTATATTAAGAATACCGGACAAGAAAGCCTCCTCTATCCCTTTCCCCAGAATCCGGCAACTGAGCAAGAAACTATCGATCTCATAACCAGCATCGATAGGTCTCAACAATACCGCTCCGGTTATCCCATTATCCCCGAAACGATCCTTGACGGAAAGACAATAGATCAACCAGCCCTCGGAGGAAAATCCCATGAGATCCGACTCCGAATACCTTCGGGTCGTCAGATTGAACTGGTTCGTCTTCTGGGTCATCTGGGCGATACGGGATACATTGAACGAGCTTATCGGTTCGATCCTCATCTCGATCTCCAGACTCTGTAGATACTGATCGAAATCCACAAATTTCTTTCGCTCTTGTGTACGGCTCGCATTCGCCTTGTACTGCTCGGTCTTCCGCCTATCCTCCTCCGTCACCGAATAGACACGGAAATAACGATCCGACAAGGAGATCAAGAAATCGGGTAGCATATAGGACTGTTTTGGGAACTCGGGAACCTCCACCATCGGAAGCATTTGACGGACCAACTCACGCTCCGTTGGGTTATCATCCACGAAGACGAGACTGTCCAGCCCTATGTTCAGCTCCTCCGAAAGCTCCCTTATGTTATCCGCCTTGTTCTGCCAATTAATTCGCCATGCGGAGAAATGCTCTTTCCGTAACAACACGAAAGGATTCTTCTCCCACACATCTAACACGTCCCGCTCGTTGTTCTTGCTACAGATCGTCAATATGACACCTCTCTTGGCCAGTTCCAACAAGCCCTCCTGAAAATACAGGAAGGCCTTACCCGGATAATCACCTCCTATCTTTATTCCATCTATACCGTCCTCCCCGAGGACTCCCCCCCAAAGCGTATTGTCCAGATCCAATACCAGACACTTCTTCCGGCAGAGGCTTATCTCCCTCAAGCGATCCTCAAACCAGCAAGAAAAGTCGGAAGCCAGCTTAGGGTTAATGCCCATTTGAGAAATAAAATAGAAACGCCAGTCAAATAATTGACTGGAAGAATAACGGCGAGTGAAATCCGACAAATCAACATACCGGACATTACTCCTCTCCGAGGCAAGCGAGCGTAGATACTTGTTATAGGTCTCTATGCTCTCCTGTACCTCCCATTCTGAACCGACCCATTGAAACGGACAAAGATCAACCAAGGAGAAGACCAGCACGCTCTTATGTGCCGGTATCTTTTCTATTACCCACCTCAACTTATCGATATAGGACAACACCTCCTCCGCCACACGGCACCTATCAAACCCGAAAGGGATTTGGTAGAACCAGATATAGCGATCCGCTCCCTCTTCCAGCGAGGAGATATCCCCATAGCCGGAGTAACGAGCATCCAGATTCCCGAACAAAGGCTCAAGCGTGTTGTTCCGAAATATATAATATCTCATCTTAATATTCTATCAGCTTTGAGATTCTTAGATTTTCCAAGGAAAGATAAGCCGTTCCCCAGGCCAAGCCCGCCCCAAAACCGGCCATAAGCACATGCCGCCGTCTCGGGAAACTGCCGTCATACATGGTATGGACCATGTTCAAGGGGATGGAGGCGGCACTGGTATTGCCAAAATACTCCAAGCTATACGGCACCCTATCCAACGGGAACCTCAATTTCTTGGCGAAGAAATCCGTCATGAAACGGTTGGCTTGATGGAAGTGGATCATATCCATATCTTCGATCCCCATACCTAATACTTTCAATATCTCCTTTATGCCCGAGGGAACAACCCTAAGTCCAAAATTGAAGACATCCATTCCACGCATATGCAGCTGCTCTCCGCCCAGGATATTCCCCTCCCCATCCATTTTACGTTCAAAACCCTCCATACAGCTAGGATTCCGGTATCCCCCGTACGGCACGCGGAGCATATCCGAGCCACCCCCATCCGAATGAAGCACGAAACAGGAGGGGCCATACCCCTCACCTTTCTCTATCAACGTGGCGGTTCCGGCGTCGCCGAACAACGGTGTCGTCACCTTGTCATGATCCGATACGGTCTTGGACATGGTCTCTCCCACCAGCAAAAGGACACGTCCTATCCCATCCTGCGAGGCCAAGGAATAAGCGATGGATAATCCATACACATATCCGGAACAAGCCATGTTGATATCAAACGCCATCACCGTTTTCGGCAAGCCCAAACGATCCTGCAAGGAAGGCGCCGTGGACGGTTGGCGGTAATCTGGAGTCTGGGAGATGAAGATAAGAGCTCCGATAGAATCCCGCTCAATACCATGATCCGAGAACAACCGCTCCGCAGCCTTGCAGCAAAGATCGGAGGAACAGACATCCCGCTCCGCTATTCTCCTCTCACAAATACCGATGGAATGGATGGTCTTTTCCAAATCCGCCTTGGGGATCAAATTATCCAGTTCGGAATTCCGTACAACCTTTTGGGGGACACAAGCTGAGACCGAATGAATCCCCACATCTGTATATTTCAGTATCGCCATAGCCTATAAAACCGTAAATCCTCCATCGACAACAAGGCTGGCCCCTATAGTAAATGTACTTGCATCTGACAATAAATAGATTATTGCCCACGCTATCTCCCGGGGATCCGCATAACGTTTCAAAGGATAAAGCTCCATATCTTTATTCAGTTGTTCTTGAGTAATATCATCATTATGTATCAAAGGTGTTTCAGTCATTCCCGGTAAGATAGCATTAACCCGAATTCCCTTAGAAGCCAACTCTATAGACATGTTTCGCATCATCGCAGAAAGAGCTCCTTTTGTTGCTGAATACATAGAGTTTCCAATATGCGCAGTAATCGGGCCATCTATCGAGGACAAAAAAACAATAGATCCCCCTTTCCGTAATAATTTTTTCTTTAATAATAATTGAGATAATACTACTGGTGCAAAAAAGTTTATGTTGAATATATTCTCCAATCGCTCTTTCTTTAAGAATTGAAATAAAACCGTATCACTGATACCTGCCGCATGTACAATACCGTTTAAAACTGGAACTCGCTCTACCAAGAATCGTATCCCATCATCTTCTCCCAAACCAGCCGCAATCACAACGTGCCCCTCTCCTTCTAGTGAACTTAAAGTCTGTTGTAACCGAGCCTCATCACGTCCCGTAATTATAACTCTAGCTCCTAATTTCGAACATTCAATGGCCGTAGCTTTTCCTATACCAGAAGACGCTCCCGTTACCAATATTGTCTTTCCTTCTAATGAATATGGATTATAACTCATAATTATTTATATTTCGACCAAATCACTTATCACTACATTCTCATCCAACTCGAAATAACCGGTTCCCCAAGACAGACCAACCCCGAAACCACAAACCGCGATCTTACTCCTCCGTGTTCTCAACGAACAGGCTGTCACCAACGTCAAAGGTATGGAGGCACTACTCGTATTGCCAAAAAGAGGCATGGAGTAAGGCACCTTCTCCTCCGGTAATTTTAATTTCTTCCGGATCTTATTATTCATGAAATAATTAGCTTGGTGCATCACAAAATAATCCAAGCACTCTCGATCCAACGAGAAGCGCTCCATCAACAGGTTGAAACTCTGAGGGGCCTTCGTTATACCGAACGAGAAAACGCTCATGCCATCCATCTCCGTGTTCAAACGTGTCCTTCGTAAACCTTCCGAAGTCGTATAAACATCCAATGATTGGTTATTAAATGGATGCCTATAGCCACCGTCACGGATAATGATAGCCTCATACCCGCTTCCATCCGTAGAAAAATGAAAGCGGACAGGCTCATATCCTTCTTGATACTCTAAAGCCGTGGCGGTTCCGGCATCACCAAACAAGGGATAGGCGCTCTTATCCAACGGTGAGGATTGCAAATGGCAGATCTCCCCGGAAAGGAGCAAGCCCTTCTTTATCTGCCCGGAGGACAGCAAGGAGGTAATCACGCTCAAACCATAAACCCAGCCAGAGCACCCCAAGGATATATCCATGGCATAACAGCTCTCAGGCAACCCTAAACGTTCCTGCAAGACACAAGCCGTAGCCGGCAAGATATAATCCGCTGTTTGAGAGACAAACAACAAACATTCGATCTCCGATTTATCCCAACCTAGGTCTTCTATAAGACGTTCCGCAGCCGAATAGCAAAGATCAGAGGAGCAAACCCCGGGATCAGCGATACGCCTCTCCCTAACGGAGGTGGAGGCGATGTATTTCTCCGCCTCACCTTCCTCAAAATAGGGATAATCCTTATTGTACTCCACATGCTTCGGCACTCCGGCTGAGATGCCAGAGATCCGTACATTCTTGAATTCCAGAAAAGCCATCAGAGACGGGATTTAACGATTTCGTAAAGATCATTGATCGTCTGCGAATTACGCACATCGTCACCCTTGATCTTCACGTCATACTCCTCGTCTATCATGGCGATCACGGACAATGCCGTCAACGAGGACCACTCTTCCAACTCCTTGAAATTTGTTTCCGGAGTAAACACGCTTGCGTCAGTATCATCGAACTGATCGGCGAAATTTTGAATAAAATCTTTTAATTCCATAAACTTTTAATTTATACTTTTTGAAGATAATTCTGATAGAAAAAATACATTCATCGCAAATAAAGTGGGCGTTCCCATCATATAATAAGGTTGAAACAATGATATAATTATCAGATAAACGAATAAAGTTTTTGCCTTATTCGAGATACTAACAAAATGACATACCAAGTATAATAAAAAGAAAACTAAGCTTAAAATTCCATAATCAGCAACACTTTGTAAAACAAAATTATGAGCATAATTTGGCAACAAGGAATAAGAGTCAACATATAATAAAGGCTTTCCATTCCCCCAAAAAAAATGATCCTTAATAAAACTCCAATAATAGTTCCAAATCTCACTACGCCCATCATCACCACTAGAAGCATAACCTCTTAAAGAATATTCATCAAAATACACATACAAAAAAAATGAAACGACAGAAAGCACTAATAACAAGAACAAAAATCGACCATTTAATTTGTACTTAAAAAAACAATATACTAAGATAGAACACACTACTGAGACAAATACACTCCTACTTTCAGACATTACAAGCCCAATCAACAACAACAATCCTAAAATACATTTGACACTCCACTTGAAGTTAGAAAATAAAAGCAACAAAATAGTCATTCCGACATATATAGCATACCAATTTCTATGAAAAGCATATCCAGAAAAAGTTGATATCGAACCTTCTAAATTCGTATAAAACAGCAATTGAGTATCCCTAGATGAAAAGAAAAAATGCACAAGAGGCAGTATACACCACAACAAAAGCATATATGTACATAAATTTAGTAGATTGTCACTCACACAATAATTTGGATACACTGTAAATATCACATAATAAAACAACAATCCTGTCAACACAGTAAAACTAAAACCATCTAAGCCATTTACCAAAGCTGACAATAAAATAGACACAAAAGATAGCAATAAAAAAAAATCAGACACTACAATCTTATTTTTTTTTGAAAAAAGCATCACAAGCAATAACAAAAATCCAACTAAAAATTTTGTACAAACAACTTGAAAATGAGAAAAACTCTCAAATGAAGAAAAATAACTCCAAATTAAGCTACCCGACCACAAAGGCATTAAAGCCATGATAAGAGTAAACAATATAATAATTATAAACAATCGACTAACAAAACGATCCCTCATACCTATTTTCTAAAATGATATATATAATCTTCTTCATATATTACTCTTCTACATTTATGATCTTGCCCAAAATAGGCAGAAGTAGAACCAACACTAATAATTGTTTTAATACTAATTTCATAAATCAAAACACACAATTCAAAAGGAATATCTTTTTCCATTATTAAAGCACCTTTAAAAACTTGTCTATAATCTGTCATTTCTCTCGGGTGAGGCTTTATCACTAATTCTTTAGGAGCTAACTCTCTCACTAAACATTTATACATCGCAACCTTTTCTTCCTCACTCATAAAACCATCTTCAGAAAAACAAGTAGTTAATAGCAACACATCTATTTCTTTAGGAAAAGAATATTTCTTCTGAATAAAAATATTCTTTATATACATCTTTTGATCATCAAGTAGCCTATTCCAGCAATCCTCTATTGAAAAAATTTCAACTTTATCTAACAAACACTCCGGAACAGGTTTTATACCAGTTAAATATATACGCTTTACACTTCTTGACAAGCCAAAAGGATAGTCCATTGCACTCCTAAAAAAATTATAAATAGTTTTACAAAAAAAAATAAGTCTATGATTATTTTTTAGTTTCAATATTTTAATTGGATTTATATAATTTCCTAGTCCATCTTCCAACAAATAGAATTCACTTGATCTATTTACACAGAAACGTCCAAATTTCAAATGATCCTGCCCATAAGCTGGTATATTATTCAATTTTCTAAAAAAATAAATAACAGGTAAACAAATCCAACATCTAATAATATTAAATAGACTAAAAAGATACCCCTTCTTTTTTCTTTTCAACAGAAAGCTATCACGAGCAAATATCTCTCTAATATATTTAGGAATATTATATCCAAACAAAAAATATGTTTCATCAATTAAATGAGGATTAATAATTAAGTACAAAAATAACACACGAACTGTTTCTGCATAACAAACCGCTCTATATTTTTTTCTTAAATTAAAATATATCATACAATTAAAATTATTATTCATTATAATACCTTCTGTAATATATATTGAGAGTATCGATATACACATCCAGCTATCAGCATATTCACTACTACAAGTATATATGCTGTATATATCACTCCATATCTCGTCAGCACACACGACAACGCCACATGTAACAGAGACAAAGGAAATGTGATATACATCAATTGCTTCGTTTTTTTATAAAAGAAAAGAATATTCACATACACCAAGTAAAAACAATGAAACATGGCACCTATACACAAGGGAAAAACATACCTAATACTCTCTTCATATTTAGGAAACATAAAAGGAATAAATAAGTATGCACCGATAAAAATGACAAGCGTAAGAGCAGCGTAAAGCACAACCAGTAAACGACAATTACTTTGCAGATTCTGCCGCTTAGCTACATCAAAATCAGACAGTATTTTATAGATATATACAGAATTAGATGCATTGAAAGCCATGCCAACTATCTGGATAATATTAGCAAAATTATAGGCAAAACTAAAAAATCCCACCACCGACTGTACAAAAAAAGAATTGATGATATACCTATCAAGACCTTGCCGCAACCAAAAAGAAGTGGTGTGAGGAATTAGAGGGATGCCAAAACGGTATGCATTTACAAAATCCTCCTTTTTGGGGAATATCCTACCAAGGTGATTTTTCTTTATTAAAACGTAGAGAGCCAACAACACAAAACAAGCACATGTAATCACCTGCGCATACATCCGACCTTGCCAATCCCACTTTAAGAATCCCACGAACAGAATCGTTAAAATCAGATTACATAATATCAACAAAACTGAAAATATCCCATACTTCCAAACTTTCTCTTCCAAACGCCAAATGTCAAGCAGCAACGTATTCACAACATTCAACAAGCAAAAAGATATGGCATAAAACTGATAAACTAGTATTAAACCTGACATTTGCTCAAAAGTCGACGTGAAACAACACATCATCGTCAACATCACTATATAAACAAGTAGAGATGTCAACAACACTACATTAAGCAATCTCTGAATTTTTTCTTTAGAAGAAGAGAAGAAATTCACCCCTATAAAACCATTCGTATTCAGACATACAAATATAGAGAGCAAAGAAACCATCGTAGTGAACAGACTTAACTGTCCATAAGAATCAGGCTTTATAAATCTTGCCATCACCAGCATGATAACAAAATTAACACCCGTATTAAAAAAAGAGAATAGCGCAAATAAAACACCATTTCGGAAATTCTTATTAGTCAAAATATCGAACATGATAAGTACTCTAAATTGGATTTTCCCTTTTTAAAAGGCACTTTTTCAGCATCCTAAACTTGAGCATGTAAAAAAATCAAACAACAATATTAACTATTAGCCACGGCCAATTTTATATTTGGGGGAGCAAGACTTTGGGCTACCGAAGTGAATCATACCCCCAAGAGAACTACCACTCGCTGATGAAACTCTTTTAATATTGAGATCGATTGTAAACACTTACAAGACTTTTATGTGTTTCACCATCTCTTTAGCCCGTGCCAACTCATCATGTTGCCCAATGTCTATCCAAAAACCTGATATGGGATAACGGGTCACTTTATGATGAGTGGCTATCATCTTGTCCATAAAATCGGTAGCATTAAAGAACTCGTCTTTAGGAATAAGGTCAAGGCAACATTTCTTTATCAGATAGATGCCAGCATTGGCATAATAGCTATAAGTCGGTTTCTCCACTATACCCTTTATATCACGTCCATCTAGACTAAATACACCATAAGGAACCTTCACGATATAAGGCACAGCCGCAACGCTCATATCCGCATCGTGCTGACAGAAATGAAGGTAGAAATCCTCATAATCAATGTTGGTGAAAAGATCGGAATTCATCACCAGCACCGTGTCGTTATAAAAGGTCTCCACAAACTTTATGCTACCAATGGTACCTAGATATTTAGGCTCACGCACCGTCTCTATCTTTATCCCTTTACACACTTCCCGAAAATGTTCCTCAATCTGTTCTCCCAGATAATTGACAGTCACGTTAATGTGTTTGATCCCAAACGAAATCAAGCGATCAACATTATAATCGATAATACACTTATCCCCTATTTTGATAAGTGGTTTTGGGGTTTTCTCCGTAAGCGGACGTAACCGCTCACCCTTACCTCCCGCCATGAGAACTGCATCAACCGGAAGACGTGTGACGAATCGTTCCAAATTGACAATCTCAACAATACGATTGTCCTCATCAAGCAGGGGAACAAGTTTCATTTTCTTTTTTTTCAGCTCTTGAAGATGATGAACATCATCATTGACTCCCTTACGCAAGAAATTGAAATCACGATGCATGACCTTCTTTATCGGATTATCTACAGAAAAACCTGCAATCAAAGCCCTTCTGGAATCGCCATCTGTTAATGTGCCAACCATACGATCATCCGTATCTACAACAAAAAGCACCAAAGGGTCAGACTTAATGCTATTTATCCGGCGTAATGCATCGATTAGTGAAAGGTCTTGAGTTATTATGTGATTATAGTCCATCATCCACTTATTTATTTTGCTTGATAATCAAATTCGGCGAATTCCATCTTTACTTCCAATTCTTTACCTTGTCATACACTTCCTTGAATCCTTTTTTTCCCTCGAACAAGTACCTTGCGATAACCTGCATGAGGCAATAATCCTCCTCGGAATCTATATCAAGAATGCCCGTATCCATCATAACCACCGCATCACAATTAGAGTTAAAGAATGTAGACTGTTCCTTCTCTTTTAATGCCTGGGGAGAATAAGCGTAGATGGAGGCATTCATGTCATAAAACACAGGAGCCTCCTGCCGCGTAGTAAAGCAGGATGGAATCGCTTTGCAGAAGGCCCCATCTTTCTCCTTTACCATGTTGAAATAGGGATTCCTGCGTGCATGAGTCACAGAATAGACAACATCAACTTCCGAACGTACCATTTTCCTGTCAATAGCGTTTTTGATATCTTGCACGGTACGAAGAGGAGAGGTGATATCTAAATCCACCACCATATCGTATGTCACGTTGAATTGCTTCTCCGCACGCAACAAGCCATCAAGGATTACAGCAACTTTTGGAACCTTATCCCCCGCTAGATCCATATCACGTCTGAAGACTGTCACATTCAAATCCTTTACCTTGCTTACAAGTTGTATAAGATCTTCACTGTCCGTATTTAGCACAACATCTATACGATCATCATTTTGGGCCACTTGATTGATATACATATCGATCCCTGCCATGGAATACCATACCAAAGGTATATCCAAAAAATCACGCGCATTCTTTCCTTTCACTCCTTTGGAGCCTGCACGTCCACAAAGCGTAAACAATATATTCATTATTATATTTACATTTTCGATTTCGCCAGATTCAAGACACTCACCCCATGCTCCACAGTACTGTCATTCGCAGTCCTTCCTTCCACAATATCAAAGAAATGCTTAACCTCAGCCATCTGGTATGTATTACGGTCGTTGTTAAAATAAAGAATTCTCCCTTCTTTCAAAAAAGAGACAGTACCGGCTATGATATCACACCGGATAGTATCATCATACGTAAATATTTCCAACATACGCTGAGGCTTTCGGCCAAAATAATCCAGATGAAGCTCAAAGGTCATCTGATTGTTTCGTGCCACATAAAGGGCTATGTCATTGCTGTCTATCTCCAAATGGGAAATCCGGCCAATGACCGCCTTACACTGGTTAGGCATACCAAAAATCCATGAGAGATAATCCCATTCATGAATCAAGTCGATATCCACTCCTCCTCCTAAATCAGAATGGGCACTATAAGTTTGACGATAGTCCTGACCCGGACGCCAATCCGGAAGATAACTGGAAGACATTGCACGGACAGATATTACTTTACTGAGATCCAGATTGTTTTTCACATACTGCAAAACGGGATTATAACGAAGAGGACAAGCCACATACGAGGTTATTTCATCAAGTTCCCTTACTTGTTTAAGAGGCACTTGTCCTGTCGAGAACACCGGTTTCTCGATGAAAAGAGCCTTTGTGTAATTCCGGAATTTCAAAGCCGTCTCCAAATGCATGGAAGTAGGATTGGTTATGAATACCATGTCATAATCCCTTTGCACCGGTTCATTACAAAGGTACTGATTATGTACTTTCTTTGTAATCTCTTCCGGCAGGGAGCGATCCATCGAACTCCTATAGAGGTCTATCGAACAAGTATCTCCTTGCATAGCAATCAAGTCGCATACATTGTTTACATGGCGTTTGCCTATTGACCCCATACCAACGAAGGCTATACAGTAATACCTCATCAAGCCTCTATTTTGTCAATAATATCCAGAACAGCCTTATCTCTCTTAAAATCCCAAGCGGGCATAAACGTCCTATCTGCAATCTGCCAGAGAAAAGCATTCAACTCTTCACGATAAGGATTCTCCGTTATAAACTCAGCATACCCTTCTACATGTTCCGAAGCATCGGACATCTGAATATTCTCATTCTTTCTCTCGCTAATATTGTATTCATACAATGAGTCAGCGGTGCCATTCCAAGATAGTTGCAATTCCTCACCATAGATATCAATATGCCGGAAAGGCTTACGTGCTACCACATCAACAGCAAAAACCCCTTTTGTACCCGACTCATGTTCAAGCGTAACAAGATAATTATCATTGTATGTGACGCTTAGTTCTGTGTTCTTACTTTTCACAGCATACACATTTTTAATTGGTCCAAAGGCTGTAACTACCCAAGGTAAATCTATTGCCATAATTTCCCGGCAACCATTAGTCTTGGGATTACTTATAAAATAGCTATTATAACTTTCCCACGGATGCCAATCGGGAAGATATTGCCCCACATGATAAATATAATTGAGCGGGCATTTAGCTTTATGTACCTTCTCTATAATAAATTGTGTTTCCTTACGGTAGAGAAAAGTAGAGGAAAGGAACAAAACAAGATTCTTTTCTTTCGCAAAAGCCATATTCTCATCATATCCATCCCGCACAAGATTTATCTCTGTAAACACATGAAGGTTGTGCATTAGGCACTCTCTAATAATGATAGCATGCGAAAGCGGAGAAGTAGATATTACAGCGGCATCCATTTTTTGAGATTCAACGGCTTCTGAAATGCAACTAAAACATTTCACTCCAAATATTCTCCTTACTTCCGCACAACGCGATTCTTGACTGTCAATGCCGTATATTTCAACATCCTGCCGTTCGCTAAGCAACCGGATTCTACGTTTACCCATAGAACCAAGCCCAATAACTATAATTTTCATTTCACTTTAAGTTATAAAATGATTTCTGAACAAGTCCTTCGAGAGGATAAGTCTTTAGGACATGAAGTATGTCTGCCGTAGTATCCTTACCTTCATAAGGGTTATGTGTTTCATTAATATTGAATGTCGGTGAAAGGATTTTACGCAGTCCGGAAAGGATTTCCTCTTTCCCTGTTCCGCTATTCACCACGCTATCCGCCGCAAGACGTCCTCTCTGACGATCTCCTATGTTCAAGGTCGGAATACCAAACGAAGGCACTTCGATGATTCCGCTGGAAGAATTGCCCGCTACCCCCTTCACATATTGGAGCGCTGAAAGATAACGCCTCAGACCAAGGGACGGATAAGCGACCGCACGTTCCGAATGCTTCGCCACATATTCATTTATCAGCCTTATGATGACACGACCGTCGGTATCGGAATTCGGGAGAGTGAAAATAACCTTATAATCAAGCAATTCATCAAGAGCCGAAAGAAGATTCCGAATCTGCTCAGCCGCTGTCGCATTTTCAAGTGTTACGGGATGATAGGTCACAAGAAGGGACTTGTCACCGAATGTAAATCCAGCAAGCGTCGCTTCCAATTCCTCCTTGTTCATCAATGGCACTTTCTTGATATTCTCTATTCCAAGTGCTCCCACATTGAACACCCGGTCTGGATGTTCCCCCAATTGAATTACCCGCCTGCGGTACTCTTCCGTACTGGTAAAATGAAGATGAGACATCTTCGTGATAGCATGACGTATACAATCGTCGTATGCGCCCTCTGTTATCTCCCCTCCATGAAGATGCGCCACTGGAATCTTATAGAAGAGGGCGGTAGAAACTGCCGGGACAATCTCATAACGATCACCAAGAACCACAATCATGTCAGGTCTTAGATCTTCATACGCATCGGCAAAACCAATGAATCCCAGTCCCACGGACTTAGCGGTGGCATTGGCGGTATCGGAAGAGAGAAGCATCACGACTTTCTTGCTGATAGAAAAGCCATCCGACTCAATCTCTTTATAAGTCAGGCCAAATTCGGGAGACAGGTGCATGTTGGTAGCGATAATCTGGAGCTCTAGTTCCGGGTCATCCTGAATAGCATGTATCAATCCCGATAGCAGACCGTATTCCGCTCTGCTTCCTGTTACCACACAAATTTTCCTCATATTTCTATCAATTCATCCTCGTTATAGTCACGGTGGGCAATCGCACCAACAACCTCATCCCATCGCATGGGACTGACACCTGTACCTGGGCGCTTGACCGTGAGGTTTTCTTCCGAGAGAATCTCACCTTTTTTAATGGGGCACGCAGCAACAATGCTCTTACGGGCAATGGCAATATTTTTACTTTCAGACTCCGTTATCTTCTTTTCCCCATCACCCATAGCTCGCTCTATATTTCGAATAGCCAAAACCATCGCTTTCAACTTATCGGGTTCAAGCGACGCTTTGTGATCCGGCCCGGGTAGATTACGATCCAAGGTGAAATGCTTCTCTATCACCTCTGCGCCAAGAGCGACCGCAGCAATAGGCACTTCAATACCTCTTGTATGGTCGGAATAGCCCACTTTAACACCAAGCTCTTCCTTTATAGTGAGCATCGCACGAAGATTTACATCCTCGAAAGGCGTAGGATATTCGGTGTTGCAGTGAAGTACGATGATCTGTTCTTTCTGCACACCAAACTTTGTAAGTACATTGATAGCCGTCTCTATCTCTCCCGTAGTACTCATACCCGTAGAGAGAATAACAGGCTGATGAAAACCCGCTATCTTCTTCAAGTATGGATAGTTTGTGATCTCACCCGAGGGAATCTTCCAAAGTCCCAGATGGAGGGATGCCAAGAAATCCACACTATCAAAATCGAAAGCGGTAGAGAAGAACCCTACACCCTTCTGCATACAATATTCGATCAATTCAAAATGCTGTTCGGATGAAAATTCCAACTTCTTAAGCATGGCGTATTGAGAATTGTCGTTATCGTCCATATTCCGTTGCTGATATTCAGCTTTCACGGCATATTTTGTTACAAGGTTTTCCGCTTTAAAGGTCTGAAACTTCACATAATCCACACCCGCATCGGCAGCGACATCAATAAGTCCTTTGGCCATATCAATAGAGCCGTTGTGGTTAACTCCAGCTTCGGCAATGATAAGAGTATGATTCATTATTTTATCTTATTTTTCTACAAGGATTTCCTAAATAGACCCCTGGCTCAACAAGACTACGGACAACAACACTCCCCATACCAATCGTCACATTTTCCGTTATTTCAATTCCATCACGTATAATAACGCCAGCTCCCACCAATACATTATCACCTATGCAAGTATCGCCACAGACAATGGCTCCAGGACCAACAAAGACATTATTACCTAAGATACAACCATGCTCTATCACCGCTTTAGTATTAATAACACTATTTTGTGCCAATATGGCTCCATTGACAATAGCGCCTTCCATAAGAGCACATCCCCCCGCTATTTTTGAGGAAGAAGTAACCAATGCACTACGAGCAATCATGGTATAAGACTCATATCCTTCATATTGCTGAATAATTCGACTACGAAGAGATAAATTTACATCATTAGTATAAACAACAGCGTGATGGACTCTATATTCTTCTGGGGAGAAATTAGACAAAACAAACTCATCGTTTCCTAAATAAGGTAAAATCAACTTCTTTGACTCTATATTGTCAACATATCCAGCTATCTCTATAGATGTGTCCATTGCTTCCAATACTGATAAAGCATGACCACCTCCACCTATTATGATGAGTTTTTTCATTTCCATTCATATTCTGTTAAACGTAAATAAGCATCACGTGTTTTTACAATCAAAGTGTTGTCGTAACATTGAGCCACTATCGTTCCAGGTTTTGTATCAACAGGAAAAGGGAATGAAGATATAATTTCTGATTTCCATACTAACATCGTTTTATCTTCAAATTTGGTAGTTGCACCTGGATAAGGATGCGAAATGGCACGTATCTTATTATATATCTCAACACTATTACGATCCCATTTTATAATCGAGTCATCAGCACTGCGTAAACGGCGAAAATTACCCACTGATAGATCTTGCTTCACTCCTTTCAAAAAACCTTTTCGCAAAAGAGGAAAATAAGCCCGGATGAGATTTAGACTCGCCGCATCTACCTTATCCAATATATCATTTATATAATCATTTGAAGCTATTGCGATAGACTCTTGCGCCAAAATATCTCCCCCATCGGGATAATCTGAATATTTAAACATAGTGAGAGAAGTTTCTGTATATCCATCCTCTATCTGCCAAGCAAGTACCGAACGACCACGATCGAACGGAAGTTTAGCAGGATGGAAACCGATAACCCCCATTTGAGGGATCGAGAGTATCTCATTAGGTATAAGTTCAGACCAACCTGCTACAATAATTAAATCCGGAGCCAACTCTTTGATAACATCAATATAACCCTTAACGGTATTTTTCTTCATGAATTTTGAGCCATCGCCTAATATGGTGTGACGAGCTCCTTTATATGTATCTGAATAGGTAATAACCAAAGGTATATTAACATATCTGTTTTTATTTAGATAATCATAAATGATCTTACCATTACTCAATCCTCCTATAAAGATTACCGAAAGTTGATCTTTCATCTTACAATTGTTTTAATAGACATAAAAGCTTCAGCATATTCTGCATTGATCAAAGTTCCACGATATCGGTTAAGAGCCTCTATGGCACTCTGGTTACGAGTCATAGGATAAGGTAGCAGTTCAGATCCAAACATCTTTAATATCTCAACCTTCCTTGTAAACTCCTCAGAGATATCAATAAAATAGTTTGGAACAAATGTGTTTTCATTAAGAATAGGTGCAAAATCTGTTTCAGAGATCACTTCACACATAAGTATCTGCTCAATAAATGGATAGCGGAAATTTTTCGAACAAGCCATGATTGCGCTAAAGACAGCTCGATGGTCTGAATGAGCATCTGAACGATTGGGAATATACAACACTTGAGCTTGAACGGTCAATACTATCTTAGATAAAGCTTCTATCAGTTCATTCAGCATTTCATGTAAATGCAGTTCTTTAAAGCCCAAGGTAATTATGCTGGTAAAACCATACAATGTATTGATATAATCTATCAATTGACTCTGATAGATATTTCCACCTGTAATGAAAACACAGTGAACCTCATCTCCTTGCCCCAAATGTTTCAAAATGCTCCCTCCACATCCTAATGTCTCATCATCGGGATGTACTGAAATAACCAGTACTTTCTTTTTTTCTTTCATATTTATATAATTCTACTGGAAATTCTTTTTCACAATCTTACACTACTCGGTATATTCACCACCCGATCCGCAAACCAGATGGTATTCCTTAATCCGTCATTCTCACATTTCTCAAACATCGGTAAACGACTCATCAATTCCCAAATGGGACGTGTCATAACACCATGGTCATTGGTATATTCCAGAAACTCGTATTGCGCCTCTTTATCTTTCAGGATGACCGCATTTAACCAATAATTGGAATGACTATCCTCCGGCTCCTCAAAGAAATCAACATCACTTATATTCTTGAAGAAATCCGCATACTCTTGGGCTACTTTCCGCTTACTGGCCACAAACTCATCCAAAAGCTCCAACTGGGCGCAACCCAAAGCCGCATTGATATTCGGCATACGATAGTTATAACCGATATGATCATGGCGGAACTCCCAGCGGTGAGGGACCTTCGCCTGAGTCGTGATGTGCTTAGCCAGCTCACCCAGCTCCTCATCTTGGAACAACATCATCCCTCCACCTCCAGTCGTAATGGTCTTGTTCCCGTTGAAACTAATGGCCCCAACCTTTCCGAATGTACCAGTATGCCTCCCTTTATAAAGGCTTCCGATACTTTCCGCCGCATCTTCCACCAACTCTATATGCCACTCTTGGCAAACATCCACCAGCTCATCCAGCTTGACTGGATGTCCGAAAGTATGCATGGGGACACACGCTTTCACACGCCTGCCCGTTCGCTTGTTATGACAAACACCATTCCTCACCTCAGCGTTCTTCCCTAACCAAACCCGCAACGCTTGCGGAGAAAGCCCCATCGTCTCCCGATCCACGTCAATAAAAACAGGGTGTGCGCCGATATAGCCAAGCGCATTGCAAGTGGCCACGAAGGTCAATGCTTGGGTAAGCACCTCGTCATCCCGCTCAACCCCGACAAGGAGCAACGACATATGAAGGGCATTGGTGCCCGACACACATACGACAGCTTTATTCGCCCCCGTATAACGGGCCATCTCATCCTCGAAACGGTCCACGAATTTGCCTACGCTTGAGACAAACGTCGTGTCAATACATTCTTCCAAGTACTTTTTCTCGTTACCGATAAACTTCGGCACACTCAAGGGAACGAACTCTGAGTTGTCATATAGTTCGTGGATAAACTCCACGACTCTCGCATAATCAACCATATCTTGATTCCTTACATTTTTTGATCCAGATTCTTTCCTTTCTCCTCATGCTCGAAGTTGGGGATGAAGCGTCGGATAGCCTCCACCACCTCCTCTTTCGTGAAAGAGGGACTCGCGAAGATCGCTTCCAACTCCACGAAAAACGCATCGATCTCCTCCAACGGGCGTTTGCTCACCTCCTCAATCACTCCCAAGCTGTTAAAACGTTCCATGTTCAGCTTCTCTCCGGATACATAGAATTCCTCATAATCCTTCTCACCAGTAGTGTCGCTATTGAAATAAACGACCGGATATATCTTACTGCCCTCTAGCATCTCCGATGCGAATCTCTTGGCCTCCTCATCAGTGGCGCATTCTTTTTTCTCATAACCCAATGTCTCAAGAAAACGGTCGCAGATAGACGAGAATGTCATCATCTTTTCCTCTCCAAGCTTCGGGAAAAATATCTCACCGTTACGCCCTAGTATACAGGCAAGCATACAGATCTGCCCGCTCTCCTCCGGAGAGACGAAATAACGGCGTACGTCACGGGGAGCGGCCAAGGGTTGGCGTTTCATGATCCGATCAACAAAGCCATCTAGTAACGAGCCATTGGAAAAAGCCACATTAGCGAAACGAGCCGTGGTAACCTTAAACTTGGCGGCATAGGCCATGATCATATCCTCCATGACACGCTTGCTCGCCCCCATGATATTGACAGGGTTAGCCGCCTTGTCCGTGGAGACACAGAAGAAGTGTCTTGGCGGGTATTCAGCCAGCAAATCAAGCAATCCCTTTGCTTTTATGACATTATTCTCTATCAATGCCTGTACGGAATACTTGTCCTTCTCGCTGCGGACATGCTTATGAGCGGAGAAATTCGCCACGATATCAAAACCCTCTTCCTCCCGGAAAATACGCTCGAAAATAGGATCGGCAAAGTTCAAAGTATAGGTACGGTATTCCTTGGGGATATACATACCATGAGTGGAACGAAGGTCACGGGTCAGTTCCACGAGACCATTCTCACTTAAATCCACCACGACCAACTTAGAGGGCTTAAAGGGAAGGACTGCCCGGATATAGGAAGAACCTATAGAACCGGCTCCTCCTATCACCAAAAGACTCTTTTCCTCTATCTCTTGCTTGAGTTGTTCTTTATTTGCCTCAATATCCACAGCAAACATACTACCGGAGCGAGAAGTTATACTCTCGCTCACGAAACGATCTATATTCAACATTGGTAAGTGCTCATCGCCAAGCTATTTCGTTTTTTAAAGTCTCATAGCCCGCTCCAAGTATTTTTTTGATTAAAAATTAAGTTTATTTCTCTACATCAATAGGGGTATTCCCACCTTATATCCCCTTTTCCAAAGTAAGTTAACTTACTTTTTTGCTCGGCTTTCGTAGCGTTGGGGGTATGTTCTCATACTTTCTCATTCAATAAAGGCAACCCTTTCACCTCGCCGGCGTGCCACTCCCGGTAGTCCACGAGGGAGAGTCCGGGTACAGTCAATTGCTTGTAATCCTTGTCATCTCTTCGCAAGATGTGCTTGCGGGCATACGAGCGGAGCGAACGATCCGTCACGGAGACCATCACCACTGGAAACGGGTAGCCGAACAAGCGCATCGGCGTAACCTCGCTGTCCGGGAACGCACGGCGCAACTGATAGGCCGAGTACTCAAATGCCACCCAGTAAGGACCTGTGCAATACAAGTGGATAGAGGCGGTATTCGTACGCTCGCGACTCATGATATCATTCAAATGCTCGTTCAGCAACCTCACCAAACGAACGCCGGAAGGAAGGGAAGACATGGTTTGAATTATGAATTTTGAATTATGATTTAAACTGTCAACTGTCAACTCGTTCGTGTTTCAGCCAGCGATCGTAATCGTCCAGCCGGCGGATCAACACCGCCTTGCTTTTCTTGGGCGAGGACTCACCCCGCCACGGGTCCACAACCTCGTGCGCCATCTGCCGATAGAGACTGCTGTCCGTGCAACCGTAGAGCGTGACTAGCAACAAGGCACGGGATTGCGGCGCCTTTACCACCGGGAGCATACTGCGCATGGTGGCGAGCAAGCGCACGAACTCATCTTCCTTGCCCAGCAGCTTGTAGGCTGGCAAAAGGGACGAGTAGATCTTGCAACGCATCACGTCCGTCTCCACTTGCAGGGAACCGTAGAACCTTAATACATCATGCGCCAAACGGGTATCCTCCTCTGCTACACTACCGGAGGCATGGTAACGACCCAAAGCATCGTGCAAGCCCTCCCGCAGACGGTCGTTATCCAGATGGGTATAGGCGTGCTTACCCTTAGCGTTCAACTCGATCAGCTCATACTCGCCCGGCTTCACCTCCAACAAGGGGACCCACATGCAATCAAGAATACGCACCATCACATCCTTATGACCGCCACCCGGCTGGATCACCACCTCCGCTTCCATTCCGGTGAAATAGCCGGACGTGATACGCACACGGTCGCCCTTTAGTAAGCGGTTGCTGTCCGGCACATACACAGGAAGCTCGTTGGAATAAGATTCCGCCACCCAACGTAAATTACCCATCTCGTTATCCGAGAGGTAGGGAAAATGAGTCATACCCCCGGAAGAGATCCGGGGAAGGAAATTGTACAGGGGAAGCGTTTGCTTCATGCGGAAGATCTCCTCCACAGAGGATCGGATAAACACGTAGTTGAACAGCAGGGGGCGCTTCGTGTTGACCATCTTGCCATCCACCTTCCTCACCTCCACGTACGAGGGGGCGAAATACTCGAACAACGTCTCCCCACGACGCTTGCGCCGGGAGAGCTCGGCATCCAAGCTTTTCGCGGGGCTGATCTTGTCACGTCGTGCCACACCCGTGGTAGGAAGCGTGAGCACGTACCAGCGTACAGTCTTCAAGTCATGACGCTTGCCTACTCGCGCCGTACCCCTCTCCGAGCAACCGTCTCTCAAAACATTCATCATTATGATTATCTTTTCCTAAGATTATATCAGGATCTCCACTCAAGCCTCACGACAATTCAAAGCCCTACCAAGAGCACCCTATTTACTCCTGATAAACAACACTTTATGTTTTTAAAAATGGCTTTTCTGAAAATCACCATCGGTTGAAATATTAGGCTACTTGGGAAGTAGCGTAAAAGGTTGGAAAATGGTTATCACCCAGTTGTAGAGACGGGGCGTGCCCCGTCTCCCACCGTCTGACAGTAATTTTGAATACCATTTTGAGGGGATGAGACGGGGCACGCCCTGTCTCTACAAGAATGTATGTTCAATTTTTAGAAGGGACGTGATGATGTAGGAAATACGAGATCATTTCGTCTCTATTGCCATGTCTATACACTAGGAATAAGAACGAAGATTTAAGGAGAATCAAAATCAAAGCACAAACTTAACCTAATGATTGTTTGTTATTTGTTATTTTTTATTACTTTTGCGCCATGAAAGAATACAGCTACTTCCCAAGTAGCCTCATCCCACCTCTGGTATATAATTATACACATTCTCAAAGCAAGACTTATTTATCACCGTCATTTTCTCCAACGAGAAACTTCTTAGATAAATCTGGGTTGTCTTGATGGACTTATGGCCCAATAACTCGCTGATCATCTCAATGGGGACATTTTGCTCCTTCAATGCCATGGCAAAAGAATGACGGATCGTGTAGGAAGTCACATCCGACGCTATTCCCGCAACCTCCCTCAACATCCTCAAGTTCCGGTTAAAACGGGACAAGGCCGCATTGTATTCGAGATATTCCTCATGGCCGTTCTTCGTCCCACTTAAAAAGGGAAATAAATAGCCGGAGCCTCCACCCCTCTCACCTGCCAGTTCCTTATACATAGCTTCCGCCGTATCCAAGACCTCCAACCGCATAGAGGTCCCGGTCTTCTGGCGATTGTAATCCAATATGCCGTTCTTGATATTACCCCTATTCAAATGGGCGAAATCAACGAACGACATTCCCCCATATTGAAACATCAAGCAAAGGGCCAGCTGTGTCTTCCTCAACTTCTCTCCTTTTACCGGGACAGTCATCAGGCGATTCAAATCCCCCAGAGGCAAGGATTTCTTGCGCTGGCTTTCCACACCCGTAAAAACCCCCTTGAATAAAGAAGGGATAAACGCCGCCTCGCCATTCTCCACCGCCTTGTTATAGATACAACGCAAACGGCGGATATACGTGGAGACCGTATTACGCATGCAGCCTTTCTCCAACAAATAAGCCTCGTACCGGCGAAGAGTATCCTTATTTATATATGTATATGGGATACGATCCGTCCCGCTATACCGTATAAAAGAGTTCATCGCATCCTGATAACTTTTCGCCGAGGAATACCGTCCTTCCTTTTGTAACAGACTTATATACTCTCGCATCCCTTCCACCAAATCTTTCTCATCCATATCTCTCTATTTTAAATTCCAACTGAAAACAAAGACACAAAGTTAGACATCTTGACGATTACTAACTCTCAAACAAGCATTTACAATTAAAACATCCTCATATATTTTTTTCACTGTAACGAGTCATTTATTTCATAGTTATGACTTTTTATTTCATAGTTATGATTTTTCCAAATCATAACTATGAAATTTTCAATACAAAAAAAACATATAAAAACGTGGATCAAAATCTATCGTCCGGAAATGCTACAACTACGAATTTCTCACTTCAGACAGGGTCGAAATTTTAAATTAAAAGTTAAAGCATAGGTTGTCGAAAAAATAAAAACTAAAAAATATGAACGTTTTCAAACTTTTTAGAGCCTCTCTATGTTTATTATGGGATAAAAATAAAAACCTATGCGATTTAAACTAATAGGCCTCATCTGTCTTATAATGCAGTGTAATTTATCTTGCACTCAACGTATTATAAACAAAGAAACCGTTCAGACTTTGGATTTACACCGCTATATGGGGAAATGGTTTGAAATAGCACGCTTTGATCATCGCTTTGAGCATAATCTCGTAGGGGCTACCGTGGAATACTCATTTCTCCCGAATGGAGATATAGAAGTTGTTAACAGCGGATATTGGGGTAATTTTTCCGGTTCCTTCAAACGAGCGAGAGGTATAGCCAAAGTAACGGATCCTACGTGTCCTAGTAAATTAAAAGTGTGTTTCTTTATGCGGTTCTACGCCGAGTACAACATTATGGAAATTGACGAGGATAATTACTCATACGCTCTCGTAGGCAGTAATACCTCAGACTATTTATGGCTACTTAGCCGTACGCCTACACTCCCTGAAGAGGCTATTCTCTTTTTATTGACTAAGGCCAAAGAAAGAGGATATAACACATCAATGCTCAAATGGGTCAAACAAAAACATAAAAATCAAAAATAATTTCTTCAAATTTCGCTTTAAGCATTGAAAATATTCAACTTATGGCTAATTTTGTTGTTATAACATAAAAAGCGTTGTTTTATGAAAAAAATATTACAAGAGTTTAAGCAGTTCGCCATGCGAGGTAATGTAGTGGACATGGCGGTAGGTATCATTATCGGTGGTGCCTTTGGAAAGATCGTATCTTCTATCGTAGCGGATCTGATCATGCCGGCGGTAGGTTTACTTGTAGGTGGCGTCAATTTCACGGATTTAAAAATCACCTTGAAGCACGCCGTAATGGAGGGAGACAAGGTGATCTCTCCGGCGGTCTCCATTAACTACGGAAATTTCATACAAGTGACACTGGATTTCATAATCATAGCTTTCGCCGTCTTTTTACTTGTCAAAGGTGTTAATGCTTTAAGCAAGAAGAAGGAAGAGGCCCCGAAAGCTCCGGCCGCTCCCCCTGCGGATATCCAATTACTTACCGAGATTAGGGATTTACTGAAAAATAACAAATAAACACCAACCTTATCGGTTGACTTGCTGTTTCATAACTACAAAAAATAATGTTTTAACTCATAAAAAGTAGTAGTTATGAAAAATGTATTATTCGGTTTAGCCGTAGGTGTAGTTGTTGGTTACGTACTTCGCAGGATGGAAGATCAAGGACAGTTCGAATGTCTGGAGAACGAACTCCACGGTCTTACAGATAAGGCAAAGAAAAAAGTAAAGGACGTGGTAGACACGGGTAAAAATCAAGTCGAATACGTCAAAGACAGAGTAGAACATATGGTTGAAAAACCTAAAAGTAATTAATCGACCTCCCTGTTATTAGGGTAAGAAAAAGAAGCTATCACAAAAAAAGTCAATGATAGCTTCTTTTTTTCATTTTAGATGTAACGTTTTTTCAAATCCATTCGTCTTATAAGAAAAGAGTATAAATTAATTACACTTCATATGAGAACAAGAATGATGGCCTTATTTGCGTTGATCGCTTTTTGCGTGATGCCTATCGAGGCGAAGAAAGTAAAAGGGAATGGGGATATTATCACGAAAGAAATCTCCGTCAGAGACTATTCAGCGATAAAAGTCGGCTCAACCGCCATGGGGTATAGCGACAGTTGGTTCAGCCTATTCAGTCGTGGAGGAAATCCGTCGTACGTTTTCGGGTATACGCAAGGAGAATCAGCGTCCTTACGAATCACGATCGACGAGAATTTATATCCTTATATAAACGTTCAAGTAAAAAATGAAGAACTTTCAATCTCCACAGAGAATGGTACACAATTAAGCCCTACCCGATTTAAAATAGAGGGCACTTCCAAGAAGCTGGAAAAAATCCAGATGTCCGGTTGTATGGATTTTGTCCTGAGAAGCGCTTTATCCGGAGATGATCTGGAAATTATAGCGACAAGGGGTAGCGACGTGAAAATGGAGAAACCGGTCAACGTATCCAATTGCATAATTGAGGCGACCAGCGGTAGCGATATTATCATCAACGATCTTACTACCCGAATAATACGAGGCCATGCCAGCGGAGGTAGCGATCTCAAGCTTACGGGAAAAGCGGAGAACGGCGAATATTCCGCCTCAGGTGGCTCGGATATCAAGGCTTATGATCTTATCTTAAACCAGTTGGAATGTTCCGCCAGTGGTGGCTCCGATATTTATACGCACGTAACCGATTATATCAAGGCTTCGGCAAGCGGAGGTAGTGATGTACATTACAAAGGTTCGGCAAGATCGGATACATCCACTTCCGGAGGAAGCGATATTATAAAAGAGGGTAATTAACACCCTCTTTTTTTACCCTCTTATACATTGAATTTTATAACAAAAGTACTTCCTTTTCCAACCGCGCTATCAACAGAAAGTGTTCCTCCATGAGCTTCCACGAAGTCTTTACTGATAGCCAGCCCTAGACCACTCCCTTGTACCTTCGTTCCCGGCACACGGAAATAGCGATCGAATATACTTTGATGATATCGGGGATCAATACCCTTACCGAAATCTTGCACATAGATCTCCACGCTATGATCTTGCTGGCGGGCACCGATTATGATACGGCCATTCTCCGGGGTATAATGAATTGCGTTCGACAATAGATTCGTCAAGACCCATGCGATTTTCTCGCTATCCACGAAAAGCTTGGAAATCTTCTCCGGGTATTCCACCTCTATATGGCAATTGAAGCGATCAGCTTGCACTTGGTTCGCCTTTATCGCATACTCGATCAATTCGATCGGTTTGGTTATTTTCGGATTCAATTGTAGCTTGCCGGCCTCCACCTGCGTCATTTTCAATAGCTCACTGGTTATTTCCAGTAATCGATTACTACTTTCCTTGATACTTTCCGCCAGTGCTTTTTGCTCGTCGTTCATGGCTCCCACACGGGCATCCTCCAACAATTTCAGGCTCATCATGATCGCCGATATCGGAGTTTTCAATTCATGGGAGATCGTCGAGATAAAAGTGGTCTTAGCAGAATCCAACTCCTTAAACTCCGTGATGTTCTTCAATAAGATCACGTCGCCCACATACACCTCCGCCTCGCCATTCTCCGACACACGGATCGGTATATATTGCACTTGAAAATAACTTTCCTTATTATCCGCGTAAATTTTAAGCGGCTCTTTTTTCTCGCTCGGCTGGATCAGTTCCCGAACTAACCTGCGAAGCAAATCGTTCCGTAAGGATAATTCCGAGGCAGACTTTCCGATCACGTTTTCCCGCTTGAGATTCAAGATCGTCAAAGCCTCGTTATTGGCGAAAAGAATCTTACGATCCCGATCCAAGCCTATGATTGGCTCCGTGATACTATTCACGATAGCCTCTATATATTTCTTTCCTTGAATAATATCCGCCAACGTACTTTTCCGGTATTCCGTAAGCCGTTCCGCCATCCGGTTAAAGGATTTCGCAACCCCCTCGAATTCATCATATTTAGCGAGATCCAATCGTTTCTCGTAATTATGGTTAGCGATCTCCATGATACCGTCCATCAACATACGGATAGGGGTATTTATCGAACGGGGGAAACGTATTAAAAAAGCGAAAGCGACCACCATACAAGAGAGGCCAATCCCCCAAATCCAAAATAAAGCCTTTTGAGACGTAGACTCCGCCACTTGGCTTTTCCTGTAGATAGAAGCCATATTCAAACTCATGACTTGATTTAAGGCGAGACGTACACGACGGATATTCTCCTCATTACGCTCTTTCGCCAATTGCTCGTATTGAGCGACTAGATGTGAGGTGGCCACGTTCTCATCGACCTCCGTGATATTCTTTTTCTGTAGCCCTAGGTTTTTCTCGAAATCGGCTTGAGCCGAAGGATCGCTATCGATTCGTTCCAGTGCATCCAGCATCCGGCGTGAATAGAGTAAAGAATTATAATTATCGGCCAATATGTTCCTTGTGTCGGCAGACATATCGGAGATGTTCTTTACCGATAGACCTCCCAGCAAAACGATCATGGCAAACAGCAGCCCGATTCCGTATCTTAGTTTTGTTTTAATCTTCAGACTCATAGGTGATGTATTTTAAGCGATTATTATTAAGTTTACGTTCAGCAAAGATAAAATATTTAGCAATGTCCGTTTCTCCTTGCATATCTTCAAGATGCTTTCGGGTATACATAAATGCAGAATATGAGACTAAAGCCCATACTCCTCAATCTTCCGATAAAGAGTAGTGAGGCCTATACCTAGAAGGCGGGAAGTTTCGGTTTTATTGCCTTTTGTGTATTTGAGCACTTTTTGGATATGCATTTTCTCTACGCCACTCAGGTCAAAACCGCTATAAGATTCCGTACTCGCCGCAGAGGAGGTTTGCATATTCAAAGGGAGAGCATCCAAGGTTAAGGTATCTCCATCGGCAATAATCAGGCTACGCTCAATTGCATTACGCAACTCACGTACGTTACCTTTCCAAGCTCGTTTTTTCAGGGCATCTATATATTCGGGCGAAATTGTTCGGATATTCTTTCCCATCTTGGAGGAAAAAGCAGAAACAAAGGCTTTTATATGGAGAGGGATATCCTCGACCCGTTCACGAAGCGCGGGAAGATGGATCTGGAAAACGGAAAGCCGATAAAATAGATCTTCCCGGAAATGCCCTTGCTCGATCTCTTTCTCTAAATCACGGTTGGTAGCGGCAATAATGCGTACATCCACTTTCGTAGGTTTCGTATCGCCGATCTTGATAAACTCCCCGGTCTCAAGGATACGGAGCAATTTCGCTTGCAAGTCGAAAGCCATTTCCCCGATCTCATCCAAGAAGATCGTACCTCCGGAAGCTTCCTCAAACAAGCCTTTTGTCTCTTTCAAAGCACCGGTAAAAGCCCCCGCTTTATGACCGAACATCTCGCTTTCCAATAAATCCCGACTAAAAGAGGAACAATTGATAGCGACAAAAGACTTCGCTTTCCGGGAACTATGTTGATGGATGGATTGAGCAAAGACCTCTTTTCCCGTACCGGTCTCACCAGTCAACAGAACTGGAACCTCCGTAGCCGAGACTTTCTGAGCCAACGCTATCGCCGCTTGGATAGCGGGTGATTTACCGACAATCGTATCAAACGAATATTGCCTCCCGACGGACGTAGCTTCCTTCTTTTGCTGTTGATAAGCGGCAGAAGCTTTCTCCATCGCTTTGGCTACCAGAGGAATGATCTTATTATTATCATCCCCTTTCGTAATATAATCGAAGGCTCCATTCTTGATTGCCTGTACGCCATCCGGAATATTACCATGCGCGGTAAGTAGGATGATCTCGGATAGAGGGCGGAGTTTCTTTAAGTCCGACACCAAATCCACGCCATTACCATCCGGCAAGAACACATCGCACAATACCACCTCCGGCGAATGTTGCTCCATCTGCCTCAGCCCCGCCTTACAAGTAGCAGCCTGTAAAACCTCGTATCCCTCCAAACCGATAATGCGTGAAAGTAAACCTAAAATCTGCTTCTCGTCGTCAATAATTAAAACTTTGCCCATACACCGGAGTTATTTGTTTGGGCACAAATGTACGCTTTTTACCTTTTTCCCAAAAGCATTAAAGCATACATGTTAACGCCGTCTTATTTAAAATCGTCACCTTTCTCCTTGTAATGCTGATAAATCCCTCATCCACCAATCTCCCGATTTCCTTCGATAAAGCCGGGCGGGTAACACCAAAATACTCTGCTAACTGCTCTTGGGTATGTTCTAGTTCCACGACATTCGAATCCTTTTGCTGATGTTCGAATAAGTAATAAATAAAGCGGTTCCGGATGCCACGAAACGAAAGCACCTTCAAACGAGTCATCGTACATTTATTACAGCTAGTACTGACGCAAAGGAAATTATGCAGGAATAACGGCATAGAATGCATTAAGGTAAATACAGACTCCTTGGTGCCCTTAAGCAATACCACATCCTCGTCGACGGTAAAAGTAGCGGGGAATTGGTTTTTCTCGGAAAAGATATGAGGCGTAGCGAACGTGCGTGGAGCCTGTATCGTCTCCACGCGCACGATGTTACCTGATACGTCCAAAACATCCACGTTCAATTTTCCCTCCAATAAAACATGAAGGGCGTTACAAGTCGTCCCTTGATGAATTATGGTTTTTCCTTTTGGATGCTCCTCTACTGTATATTCAAGTTTATCCAAAAACTCTTCCCGCATCTTAAGCGTAAAATTCTTAAAAAGCGGGATTTTAAACATATCGGTTATATCCATCGTATCTTGTTTTGAAAAAAGGTTTACTCCTGCAAATATACCCTTTTCCTTGAGAACTGTTACCATTTCGTCGCGAATATAGTTGGATTAATATTTATTGATAACCAACCCCAATCTTGCCAATGAGACGGATTTCCACCCTTCACGGCCTTCATGGTATTCGTACCCAACATCGTAGAATATCCCGCGGATAATTTCACGTCTTTCATAATTACCCAATCCACTTGGAAATCCAATTCCGAACCTAAACCTTTACTCAATTTATCATTACCTTCGTATACGTCGCCCGTGATGGAGAAATAATGATAGGCTAAAGACAGGTTTACCTTGGAAGAAGGTTTATAAGCTACATTTATCTGATTATCCCATAAACCCGGATTCAATCCGTTGACAAAAGAGGAGGCGTAGAAATAATCCATGGCACCATAAAACTTATGATGGGTTCCGTACAGAGGATCAAACGCCTTATATTTCCCGTCGGCCCCATCCGAGCCACTCAGATAATCACTACCTACACCGATCTTCCATTGCGGATCGATTTGATAAGCGGCGTTTACCGCCCATAAGAAAGCGGAAACATCCCGTCCGCTTTTCGTCTTGCCGAATTGATAATAGATAGTACCACCTATCGTCCAGTTACTAGGCGTATAGATTAAGTTCGTTCCTAAGGTTTGCAGGTATTTTGTATCCGAGTTTTGTTTCTCGGCATCACCGCCTTCCATCCCTAAGTTCATAAACAAGAAGGATGCGTTAAAACTCTTGTCGAAGAGATGCTTATACCAAAGGGTTTGCATCGTTTTATAGGGTTGCGCACCCGGAGCGTAATACGTTCCTCCGATCGTTTTCTCATCATTCTGGTTGAATGCGAGAATTAAATGCAGTTGATTATTCGTGTTCTCGTAGCCTAGCTTCAAAGCATCATGATAACGACCGGCCACGTTCCAATCCAACGCCCCCATGATACGCTCGTCATCGTATACCAATGACTGGCGACCTAACTTAGCGAAGAAACCCGATCCGAAATCCAGCTTCGCCCACGCCTCATTCAAGATAAAACGGCCATTCTTATCGATCTGAGGATCCTGTCCCCATACTCCAACATGTTGCGCGGACAAGCCGATAGACAAACGATCCCGCTCATACCCCAAAGAAAGGCGGGCACGGTTATTGATAAACCCGGTGGACTCGGCATCTTTAGGCCGGGGGAATAAGACCCCGTTCCGGTACTCGGCTCTCGGACGTATCTGTACTTTCATCGAGAACGTGTTCTCTTTCGTATTTTGTGTTTCTTCCGCTTGCGCGAAAAGGGCCACGGAGAGCAAGCCCGCTACTAAAACAACTAGTTTTTTCATATACCTCTGATTTTAATTATTCCATATTATAAGTATGTACACTATATCCTTGCGCGGAGGGTAGATAATTCACGCCAACCCAACACACCTGTAGCAAAAGAAAAGAGAAAACCAAAAGCCCCAACGCCGCTGAATAACGCAAGCGGTGGTGAAGGCGATAATGGATATAAATCAAGTACCCCAACCAAGTGGCAGCCGCCCATGTCTCCTTCGGGTCCCAATTCCAATAATGCCCCCACGCTTCCTTGGCCCATAAAGCGCCGAATAGCATCCCGATCGTGAGAAAAGCCATACCGACATACACCAAGTTGTCGCATAAACTCATCATCCCCTCGTCGATCCCCTTCTTCCTCGCACGGATCAGCAGGTAAATGGCGATAAGGGCAGCGGCACCCAGCATGGCATAAGAGAACATATAGACAATCACGTGCGGAGCGAACCACGGGCTTTGCAAAGCGGGCATCAAGGTCTTGTTATGTATCTCCGGCTTAAACAGATTGACACAGATAAAGACAAAGGCCAACAATGCACTAAAGGAAAGTATCCATTTATACCGCCAACGGACATAAGTGATCACGCCCGCCACCAGCAAGAAAAAAGAATACCATAGACGAGTCTCGCCCATCGTGCGCAAGGGCGGCCTCTCCAACGAGATCCACATCCCTATGATAAAAGCGGAGAATATAGCCAAGCCAAACACGGTCCAAGCGACAGCCCCCTTGGAAAAAGAAGGACGATAAGCCAACCATGCCCCACCTATCCAGCAAAATAACGTCGGAGCGGCGAAATAAATAAAGTAACTCCAATCCATACTATTCTTTTTTTACAGGAGCGGATAGGAATAATCCGATCGCCCCGGCTATCATCATTAAGATCCCTGTATAAACGATCGGCAACCATGGATCTCTCACCAACTCAAATACACTCATCCGGCTCCATTTACCTTTCGTCTCGTCGTAACTCAATTGGTAGATTTTCCATCCGGCAATAGAGAGTGGCTTATTCACCTCGATACACGCCTCCTTGGTCTGTTTATCTTTCGTATAGACCATTACGTCCGAGGCAAAGCGTCTCGGTTCCCGTTCCGGCATCACCATACTGACCGCATCATCCAGTTGGAGCGATATGTATGGAAAGATATAGCTGCCACAACTCACCCAGCCTTCCTTCTGCCGTCCGGTAAGTTCGTTACGTGCTTTTACGTATAAAGCGGTGGTCGCCCCCTCGGAGTGAAATTCCACGAAGTTTATCGTATCCTGCCCCATCAAGCAAGCCGCCATCGGTAGTGAACGGGTAACCTCAACCTTCCAGCCTTGCAGGTTTCCGGCTAAGGGAATTTCCTCCACCAATATGTTCTCGGGTTGCTTTTCAGGAAGCACTTTTCCGGTCGTATTGTCGATTAGCATTAACCTAGGAGGATATTCATCAATCGTAAACGAACGAAGCTCGATGGCAAGCGGTAGTTCTATCATCTCGTTCTTCTCGTCCGAAGCCCTCCACTCAGGATTCTCCAGCGGAACCGTCATCCGTAAACGGCGTAAATCCCCGTTTCCCAAGATCGCCGCCAGCAGCGTGATAAATAAACCGACATGGTTCAGCATAAACGGAACATCCCTCCAGCGAAACGATACGATACGCTTCAATGTGACAAAGCCCAAGACAAACAAGAAATAGAGAAACAGCAGGATAAAAGGCCACGACATCGTAATCCGCTCGATACCCGGACCCACAAATCCCATAACCAACACAACTGACAAAAGAGCCGATAAAGAGGTAATGCTCGCCGTTAACCCGGAAAACCACTGGACAACCGTGATTTTCCGGCCAACAACAAACCCTATACATAGAACCAACAGAAAAATCAATCCTCCGGCCACATTCACCGGATATTGGAACAACCCTGCCTGAACCGGGCCGGTGATCAGTTGCAAGCCAAATCCCGTAATCAGTAAACCGGCACAGATGACCCAGCCTTCAGCATATCCCCAAGGTTGTTTCCACATAATCAAATGTTCTTCGCTAAACGATTATTTTCTTGCGCCTCTTTCACCCATTGAGGAACGATTGTATTTAGGAATTTTTCCTTGGCGGTACGTTCAGCGGCCATATCCAAACCGATATATTGCTGAGCCTTTTCTTTCGTAGAGAAGTCCGGCATCGGAACATCATCCGTATAACCTAATTTCGCTAACACTTTCGCGGTAGCCAGACGAGCCTGCATCGCCTTATCCAATCCATTGCCTAATATCCTTTGAATCTCTTGCGGAGCGTGGAACGCACCACCATGAGAAGCCACGCCGAAATCCCAACGCCATTGTGCCTGACGGATCAATTTCAATACATCTTTCATCTGATCCTCGGTAGCTCCCTTATCCCACGCGAACTTCGCCTCTACATGCGCTTTCGCCAACTCAGTCTCCAAACGGTTACGCATCTCGTTCGCCTTATTCTGACGCTCGTACACATTATTGCGTAAAGTCTCCTCGCTCTCACGGTGGCAAACCTGACACGTACGGTCGATCATAGCCAACGGGCTTTGGATATGGTGGTCACTATATTTCACGCCCCCCTCGCTCTTATACGGCATATGGCAATCGGCGCAAGATACACCCCGCTGCGCATGGATACCCATCTGGGAGATCTCATAATCCGGATGCTGTGCCTTTAAAATCGGAGCACGGCTTAGCTTATGCGTATAATCGGCGAAACCGGCCTCATCGTAATAAGCCTCCATATCCTCAACCGTAGAACCTTTATCCCAAGGGAAAGTCAAGTATTTACCATCGCCCTTGAAATAATATTCCACGTGGCATTGCGCGCAAACCAAGGAACGCATCTCTTGTTGAGTCGCTTTCGTGATGTCCTTGCCTTGACGCTGGAAAGCCTCGATCAAAGCCGGGCGACTGATATGCAGGTTCATATTCTCCGGCTCATGGCAATCGGCGCAACCGATCGGATTCACAATCTCTTTACCCAGAGAAGCCCATTTGCCCTTATAGAAATTATCCACGCCCATCGCTTGCATCATACGGGGAACATCCGGGCTTTTGCAAGTCCAGCAAGTAGCCGGTTGCGGCCCCTCGTTCTCTGTCATCGGAGCGCCTACACGCAACGTGTTACGCATATCCTCGATCGCATGCATATGCCCTCTCGGGGTAGAATAATCCTTAGAGAAAGCGTAACCAGCCCAAAGGATCACCATTTCCGGACGAGCCTCCAGAACATCGACCGCCTGATTTCCATTGTATAAACTCTTGAAACTCGTATCCGCCGTAGCCTCCCAAGTCTGGTACTCACGTGGATAATTCGATTCGAACTTATCATTGCGAGCCTCGATTCCTGTGATCTCCGTCTTCTTATTATTCATTACGCTAGTGACCTCCGCATGTCTCTCGTTCACGGAAGCAGCGATCATACCCAAAACAAAAACAACGACCATGGTTCCTCCAAACAGCAACCAACCTTGCCATGATTTTAATTTCTTTTCCATAACTATACTGATTTATTATTATTTACTTAGCATATCTTTTAACCAGTCCGGCGATACGGACTTCGGATAAGGCACCAACGCATTCGGTGTAGAAGACAGGCTGTTCGTACCTCCGTGCGGCACCTCGCGATGGCAATCCCAGCAAGCTTTCCCTTCTCCCGCCATTGCCATCTCATGATCGATCCTTCCGGTATTCACGAATTCCGTATTCAATTGCATATGGCAACGGATACAGTTATTCATGATTACCTCCGCGCTCTCGTCGATCGCCTGTATCACTTGCGGTTCCCCTCGCATCATGAATACCGAGGCGTGGCGCATTCCGTCCATACCTTTGAAGAACCACTTCTTCACGGCGTTCTCGTGCGGCACATGGCAGTCGTTGCAAGTGGCGTTACGGCTGTGCGAGCTATGATTCCATGTAGCATAATAAGGGCCCATAATGTGGCAATTCACGCAAGTAGCCGGGTCGTCGGACAAATAAGTCCACGCCCGGGAAGCATATAAGGTATAAGACCCCAGCCCGCAAAGGACACCTCCGGCTATGATAGCGGCTAGTTTCCAAGTTCTTGTCGGGAACAGCGTTTGTATTATTTCTCTTATTTTCATACCGCTGATTCTTTAATATTGGTTTATGAGACACAAATATCCTAAACTTGCGTGTAGGAAATTGTAATAAATATTACATTGCACGAAATTTTATGCGTAAAATGAAAAGATTGTTATTTATCTCGGTCTCCGCACTCCTTTTATGTTCTTCGTGCGTGAGTAAAAAGAAATACCTCCTTGCCGAGAACGGCCGGTTGGAGGCGATCGGACGTGGCGACGCCTTGAAGGAGGAATTGATTAAATGCAAGGACGATAACGACGCGCTCAACAACCGGATCGCCGCCTTGATAAGGGATACGACCACAATGGGGCGTGATATCCGTAATTACCAGACCATGTTGAATACCAATATGGGTGAGCAGGACAAGCTGAATGCCTTGTTACAGCAAAAGATGAGTGAGCTGGACGAGCGTGAGCGTACCATCAACGAGCTACAGGATATGATGAACGCACAGAACGCAAAGGTACAGAATTTGTTGAGTAGCGTGAAAGACGCTTTGCTGGGTTTCAACAGTGATGAGCTGACCGTAACCGAGAAGAATGGTAAAGTATATGTAGCCATGTCGGATAAGCTTCTGTTCCAATCGGGTAGCGCAAAGGTCGATAAACGAGGCAAGGAAGCGTTGGCTAAGTTGGCCGAGGTGTTGAATAAGCAAAACGATATAGACGTTTATATAGAGGGCCATACGGACAGCAAGCCGATCAATACCGCCCAATTCAAGGATAATTGGGATCTAAGCGTGATCCGTGCGACCTCCGTAGTACGTATCCTTACCAAGGATTACGGGGTGAATCCGCTACAGATACAACCTTGTGGTCGTGGGGAGTTTATGCCGGTCGCTGATAACGAGACCGCCGATGGACGTAGCAAGAACCGCCGTACGGAGATCATCATGGCTCCTAAGTTGGATAAGTTGATGCAGATGTTGCAGTGATAATGTATTGTCAAGCTCCGGGTATTATCTACTGCCGGAGCTTGGCTAAAACGTTCACTCTTCCAAATGATAGACAACACACCGATACCTCAATTCCGATGGTTTACAAGGAATCCATACATCCATATCCTCTCCATTCGCGGAACGAATGATATGGAGGAGAGCCGTATCATACATATCTGTCCTTTCCCCGACAGAGACCGATCCCCCTTGAGCGCACGACCGGATATGGAACTGAACATCCGCAAGATCATATACCTCAGATCTAAGATAAGGATAAAAACCTATTATTGAACTCAATGTATCCTCCCAAACCCAAATACTATTTCCATCATCCTGATACGTATATTCCGTCCTTACCACATAGGACTTATAGGTGTAAGAACCCGTATAACCAAACTCATCCCCTACGTTATAAGGCAAACGCCCTTCACTAGTAGCCAGCTCATGCGCAAGAGTGAACCCTACAATATCCAAGGTATCACCACTTACGATCTCTATCGTCGGTTCAGAATGCAAATCATCCTTACCGAGATCTTCCACCCGTGAGCAAGCCACATTAAGGCCCATCATAAAAGCTAGACATACAACTATTAAATGTCTCATATCATTCTACATTTTTTAATTGATCAAAGTCTTCTATTCGGAGATAACGCCACCGCAACTCCTCCGGTCGTACAGGAAGCCAGCGATCGATCTTCTCTCCATCTGAGTTCTTCTCTACATATATTAAATAGGTACACGCCAGCACTTGCTTCTTATCCTTTTGCACGCCAAACGTACTGATAACGAAGCCATACGAACTCAAATCCTCCGAGAATCCAGCTTTCTCATCCCAAAAGTGTCCTATACCTATGTCATAAATGCTATCTTCCAATAAAACCACCCTTGCCTCATACGAGAAATAGAGATAAGAGGCATTCATATCAAACTCTCGCGCAACATCCCCGGGCAATGTTCCCCATTTCGCGTCATACGCCTCACAAGCCGTGAAGCCCTTCACCAATATGGAATCCATCCCTAAGTCACCCCCCAGATGAATCGTATCCGGCCTTGAATATAAAGTCATCTGATTAGCGATTTTAACCTCATCATCCCCACAACCAGCCAGAAATAGAGCTATAAATAGCCCACACAAAAACAAACCTTTATTCATATCCACTCTCTTTTATTTTATTTAAAATGAAAACGATATAGATAAGCAGATATTACTTGAGCGTAACATTTATCCCATGAAACCCAAGCCTTCATACACAAGCCATACTGGTTTATTATCCGGATTCCATAAGTAAAAAACAGCATTCCAAATTTATCGATTACATTTGATAGCGAAATACAAGATATACAAGAAAGCGATCAACGGGACGATGAAACCCAGCGCCATATTCTCCTCGCCGATACATCCCATCAGCATCGGACTGAAAGCGCCGCCGGCGACTCCCATCACGATATAAGAAGAGGCTTTCTTGGTATAAACGCCCATACCTTCCAGCCCCAAGGCGAAAATCGTAGGGAACATGATGGACATGAAGAAAAAGGATAAATAAAGAGCGTATAGCGAAAGCGTACCTACGGAAGCCACCACCAAAGCCATACAAACGGCACTCAACAAAGAATACCAAGTCAGCAAGCGGCCCGGAGCCAACCACTTCATCGTAAAACTACCGCTCAAACGCCCGATCATAAACAAGGCCATTCCACCGAATGCCAAAATACGAGACGCTCGCAAATTACTGATACCCGGGTCCATCTCCGTCACGTAATTAATAAAGAACCCGAAGATTCCCGTCTGCGCGGCGCAATAACAGAATTGGGCGACCACGGAACGTACAAACTGCCTACGTTTCCATAGGGAGGCAGCGGGTTTCTCCTCGACAATAGCGGTCACCTCCTCCTCTTCTTCCGGCTTAATCTCCGGCAACTTCGTGAAAAAGAAAAGCAACGCTACGAACAAGACGATACCACCTACCAAGATATAAGGTTTAGTCAACGCCATCGAATCTCCCTCCGATGCCCCGAATATCAACAAACCACCTACCAATGGCCCCAATATCCAACCTAATCCATTAAAAGACTGGGATAAGTTCAGCCGTTGCGCAGCGGAAGCGGACGGCCCCAATATCGTAGAATAAGGATTCGCCGCCGTCTCCAAGATACAAAGCCCGCAAGCGATCACAAACAAGGCGATCAGGAAAGGCGTAGCCGAATGCAAAAAAGCCGCCGGGATAAACCCAAAAGCTCCGATAGCGAACAATAGCAAACCCATGATAATCCCTTTCCTATATCCGTAACGTTTCATGAACGCCCCCGCCGGCAACGCCATCAAGAAATAAGCGATATACGTAGAGAATTGCACCAAACCGCTCTCTGCCTTGGTCATCGTGAAGACTCCTTGAAAATGCTTGTTCAGCACATCCAAGAGTCCGTGGGCGAATCCCCAAAGCAAAAACAAACTCGTGATCAAGATAAACGGGACCAAATAAGATTTCCCTCCCGGGGCGGCCACCAGCGACTGTTTCTTTTGTTTTTCCATCCTTCCGTCTATTTACTCGCGCCCGGCAATTTAAACATACATTCCATTAACTGCCATTTCTCCGACGAGGAACTTCCCGGAACGGCTTTCTGATACTTCGCCACGAAGTCCTCCCATTCCGCTTGCTTATCCATCGTCGCCAAACGGGCGAACGACGCATCCCAATCAAAATCATCGGGCGTCTCCACGATCATGAACAACCGGGTTCCCAAACGGTAAATCTCCATATTCAAGATCCCTACCGCACGGATTCCTTCCGGTATCTCCGGCCAGATATGTTCCGGCGAATGCCAATAGCAATACTCTTTTATCAACTGCTCGTCCTCTTTCAGATCCAAGGTCTGACAATATCTTTTCATAACATTGTTTTTAAAATGAAGTCGCGAAGGTACAAAAGTATCCTTAATCCAGATAAACATCTTCGCCCGGATGCTTATAATAGGCATACATCCGTTGGATCTGCTCCGGCAGCACACGCTCCAAGGACAACGGGGGCAACTCCTCCAATCGAAAGAAGCCTTTCCCCAAGATATCGAAGGTCTCGGTAAACGACCCGCCCTTCAACTCGCAAAGGATAAAAAACTTATATACATAATAAGGTATAGCGGGATGCGGATGCTTGCTCATATCCATCACGGCCAGCAAGCGGACCGGAAGCACATCCAAGCCCGTCTCCTCTTTCACCTCTTTCGCCGCTACCTCTTTCGGGGAATACCCCACATCGCTCCATCCGCCGGGCAACGACCAACATCCGTCCATTTTCTCACGGACCAGCAAAATCTCGTCTTTCTCGTTAAAGACAACCGCACGGATATCGACTTTCGGGGTTACATACTCTTGGGCCGGGCGGTAACCACTCGCCACATCATCGGGCTTCAATCCGGTAGCCAGAGCCGTTATTTCATCACTTAGGCGGCTCAACTCTTCATAACGTTCCGTATCGTACTCGCTTAATGAATAAACCAACCCCGTCTGAGACAAGGCCCGGATACGTTGGGCCAATAAAATCAATTCCTTACTTCTAGACATACAATTTTACTGTTTTAGATAACATGATCCTATGATATAGTTAATATGATTGGCGGAATCTCTCCGCAAGTCTATCGCCTCCAAAATAATGGCGGATGAATCCAGATCGATCCGGAGAAGATCGGGATAGACGGACTCTGGGATAGGAGCCAGCTGCGAAAGCCCGACTTTCCGCAATTGCCCGTCCAAAAAACCATCATAGGATTTTTGATAGACCAAGACATCCTCTTCATCGAAAACCGCAATCGTATCATTCTCCGCCACTAACCGAGCAGCATCGCTCATTTTATAACTCCGTAAGCTCGCCATTGTATTATATCCCCGGATATCAACCGGCTTATCCGAGGAAATATGAATATACTCCACCTCCCAAGACTTCTTTATCGGATCATCTTTTCGAGACATTTGGGAGATATGTTCAATATTTTTGGCCGTCATCCCCGGGATATAAGTTACGCTCGCCAGCAAAAGGATCGCCCAACAGGCTACGTATAAATAAGATGCCCAACGTTTGACGGAAAATAAAACGGCAGCCCCGGTCAATATCAACCCCACGACAACTAAATAAACCCTTGGTTCGGTAAACCCATACTCACGAATCCGATAAAGCGTGCCTATCCAAAACATCACCAACGCCGGAAACACGGCAAGGCTGGCATGATCATAAAACCAATCGTAATACCTCCGGGTAAGAAATACCTGACATCCTTTTAATATAAACGCAGCGGCAGTAAAACTTACCACTATAGAAGCAACCGCTCCCTTAGGCAATGACCACAGGACAGCGATCTTAATAAAATACAGATACAAGATCACCGCATAAATAAGCAATGCCGGAGAAAGCACATAGTTTAGCAAAACATCAAATAGCTTGCTCTTGAAAGGAAGCCAAGATCGCTCCCTTCGTTCATTAAACATCAAGAACAATAGTGGGAAAATGATGCTAAAAACGACAAAGGCCGTATAAGCGATTATTCTTTCTGCCTCATCTTGCCAGATCTCGAAAATATATTGGATTGACTTATAGATCGATCCGGATAACAGATAAATAACCACCGAAAGCCCGCCCGCATATAAAAGCGACCGGACAAAGAAAAGCGTATTTTCCACAAAGCGCTTGTTATCTTTCATCCATCCACTTCCCAAATAAACGAGTATCACAATGATCAACGAAACCAGATGCGTAGAAGAGAAAGATCGCTCTACCGGCATCATTAAAAAAGGAATCCATAACAACGCCGAGAAATAATACAACAAACGTCTCCTCATCCTCGCGCAACACCTGTTCAAGGTATAAACAAACAAGAAAACAACTGGCATATACTGTAGTACCATGTCGAAAAAACTACCCTCGCTTTCATAATCATAACATCCCATCGCACAGGCCAAAACCGAAAGCGACACCTCTACCGGATGGCTCTGTACCGCAGCTTTCATTCGCAGTCCAAACAGCTCTATCTTTTTTCTCATATACGAACCGATTTACTATTAAAAACGTCTAAAGATAAAAGTTATTATCCAACCCGTCATTCTATCGTGCCAAAATAACGTATATTATGCCAATATTACAGATTTCCGTTTCATTGTATTTTATTCCAGTTTCTAAAAGATATTATTCCCTGCACCCGCATCCCCCGAATCATAAGTTCCCCATGCGTGGGTTAAACCTTATTCAATCTCTTTTATCCGCATTAACACACACATTATCAGATTGGCATGCCATTTGAAGTATCTATAGCGAATTCGAGATTAAAAAGGACGAGTTCAGAAATAAGAATAGTAAATAGAATGTTTAACTAATAATTGGAGGACTGTATTATGACACCGATGAGAAGAAGTCAAAATTGGTTACCGTATGTATTCAATGATTTATTTGACAACGACTGGATGATAAAAGCAAACTCTACAGCTCCAGCCATCAACGTGATAGAATCCGATAAGGATTATCGAGTTGAGGTAGCCGCTCCCGGTATGACGAAGAATGATTTCAACATCAAGATCGATGAGAACAACAACTTGGTCGTATCTATGGAGAAAAAAGAAGAAAAGAATGAGGATAAGAAAGACGGACGCTATCTGAGACGCGAATTCTCTTATAGCAAGTTCCAACAAACCATGGTTTTGCCTGACAATGTAGAGAAAGACAAGATTGAGGCGAAGGTTGAGAACGGCGTCTTGAGTATCAGCATACCGAAAAGAACTGAGGAAGAGGCTAAAATGGCCGAGAAAGTAATCGAGATCAAATAACCTCGATACACTTTCCTTCGTAAAAACTCAACAAAACCGATAATGGCTTGTTCTATTTATAAACAACATAAAATAGAATAAGCCATTATGATTTTAAGCAGAAAATTATCAGATGCTCTCAACGAGCAAATCAACATGGAGATGTGGTCATCCAACCTATATTTATCCATGTCGGTACATTTCACTCAGATAGGGCTGGATGGTTTTGCGCATTGGACGTTAAAACAATCGCAAGAGGAACTTGAACATGCCTATAAAATGATCGATTACTCCATCAAGCGTGGCGGACAAGTGACGATCGGAGTAGTTAATTCCGTTCCTACAGCATGGGGAGAGCCGTTGGAGATTTTCCAGCATATCTACGAGCATGAGGTGCATGTATCCGGATCAATCGACAAGATTGTCGATATCGCTTCCGAAGAGAAAGACAAGGCGACACAAGATTTCCTATGGGGCTTCGTCCGAGAGCAGGTAGAGGAAGAGGCTACAGCGAAAAATATTGTCGAGAAACTTAAATTATACGGAGAACATCATGCCGTATTAATGGATCATCGATTAGGAAAAAGATAAACGAATACCTGCTTGTCATGCCTATAAATGGGCCTAAAAAGCCATGTCGTCTTCTTGGGATGGCATGGCTTTTTTTATAGAGGTCAAAGCCCTAAAGCCTGACGAATCGCCTCACTCCACAATTCGCCTAACCGGACCGCTCCTTTCTCATTCGGATGAAGATAGAACACTCCGGCGTTGCCCTTCTCCGCTTGGAAATCCGTTAAATGTTTTTCCTTAAAGTAATCAAATCCTTTCGTATCTCCCAGAAAGACTTGTCCGGGAAAATGAGACGCATAATAATCGACTAATCGTTGTATTTGCGGATAATAATCTTGGAGCCTTCGCAAGCCTTCTTCCAAATATTTAGCTCCATTATACGTATTCGGGCTATACCATAAAGGACGATGTACCACAATACGGCAATTCGGGTATAAAGCTAATAAGCGATTGATAATTGTCTTCATGTTCTCATAATACCGCTCGGGCGCTACCGGGCAGCCGTTCGTGCCTTCTATCGCGCTATCGTTCGTCCCCAGCATAATAGAGAACACCAAATCCGCCCAAGTCTCATCCTTAAATTTATCGGCAGCACGTACGGCCCACGGGAAGAGCGTATTCGTATCCGGCAAATAATCAACAGTAGTACAGCCGCTCTGTCCTCTATTGGAATACTTGACCGAAGCCACTTCCGGGCACTTGCTTAAAAACAACGCAGCCTTTACAGGAGGCGCATCATGGACAGGCTTCGGTAACCCGGCGCCAAACGTGATACTATTCCCGATAAATACGATATTCACATAACGTTTATTGTTTGCGGCTGAAGCAGACCAACACATAACGATACTTATTAAAATACATATGACTCCCTTAATTTGTCTCATGGCTCCCATTCAATTGATTCTCCTGCGAAGGTAAGAATAATTTGATTATCTCGGGATGTTTTTCAAGCCAAGCACGGGCTGATCGCGATTCCGTACGTGTCCCGTCTTCCATATAATACATCAATTCGCTCAGTTGTTCATCGGTTAACTTAAAGTTCTTGAAAAAAGAGGCTGCATATGGATCTTTCTCAGAGAATCCTTTCGTAGCGATAACCTCGATATGCTCCGAGTCTCCAAATTCCTCTTTCGGGTCTTCCAAGAATTTTAACGGATAACGTGAGAACATCCAATGAGGGGTCCATCCGGTAACCACGATCCATTCGTTCGCATCAATCGATTTCTTCAAGAAAGCAACCATCGTAGCCCCACTGGAAGATTTCAAATCAAAATCCAAAGAATAATCTTGAACCGCCTTATCCGCCGAGTTCATCAAACCGGCGCCGGCATCGATCCCTATAATCTCACCTTTAAATTGATCTTTATGGGCATTCAAATCCTCGATGGAACGAATGGTAACGTACTCCGGAACTACCAAGCCCAATTTCGCATGCTCATAAACCGTTCCGAGTGTCTCAAGCCGGTCCCCGTATTGTTCCATATAATCCGCATGGGTCACCGGTAACCATGCATCCATGAACACATCCGCTTTTCCCGAAGCGACAGAAGTAAAGATCGGGGCGATATCCGCATTTTTTAATGTTACCCGATATCCTTGATCCTCTAATATCACTTTGGCTAAGTTGGTCATAGCAATGCCCTCCGCCCAATTAGCGTACGCTATCGATATTTTCTTTCGATCCTTGCTATCCACACAACTGAAAATAAATTGTAAGGTCACCAAAAGCATACAGCATCCAATAATAATCGTAAATCGTCTCATATATCTATTTCTTTCTTTTCTATGTTTCTTATTTCTTTTGTTTATTCACTTTACCTTTCGCCCAGCCCTGCGTAATACGGTCCAAGATAATAGCCAAGATAACGACCGCTATACCTCCTTCGAAACCTAAACCTATTTTCATTTGGGTAATTCCTCGCAAGACAATCTCACCCAATCCTCCTGCCGAGATCATGGCCGCTATAACTACCATAGAAAGTGAAAGCATGATCGTTTGATTCACTCCCGTCATGATCGTAGGCAAAGCCAATGGCAATTGCACCTTATAAAGCAACTGAGAGGAAGTAGCGCCAAATGAGCGGGTAGCCTCCACAATATCGGCCGGGACTTGACGGATTCCCAGATCGGTCAGCCGTACAACCGGAGGCATGGCGAAAATCACCGTTGCGAAAGCGCCGGGTACCGGTCCCAAACCAAAAAACAAAACGGCTGGTATCAAGTAGACGAAAGCCGGCATCGTTTGCATCAAATCCAAGACCGGATGGATGATCTTATCCGCCCGATCACTGCGTGCGGTCCAAATTCCTAACGGAACTCCGATCATCAAGGCGATGATGGTAGAAGACAGTACCAAGGCCAAAGTCTGCATCGTTTCCACCCAGAAACCCATTCCGTAAATTAACAATAGACCCAATGCCGTGAACACGCCGACTCCTTTTCCTGCCTTGAACCAAGCCAACAATGCCAAGCCCAAAATCATCACATAAAACGGAATCCAAGTCAGCCCATCTTGAAAAGCATCGATAAATCCTCCGACCCCATCATTTATCACATCAAAAAAACGAGCGAAATGCTCAGTCAGCCAATTAATGGCAATCTCTATATATTTTCCTATATTTATCATAATTCTATCGCATTTTGAACAATTTGATCTATTTCCTCTTTATCCTTCCCCGTCATCTCGATTATAATCGATGAAGTAGAAACCAAGCCAGCCAATTGGTTGGCCTCATTAACGACCGGTAAGGCCTGCCGGATCTCCGGTAACAAAGGAAGCATATCCTCAACCGTCGTGTTTTCCAGAACCGAAGGAACCTCTTTCATCACAATCGACGAGAGATCATGATTCCCCGCTTTCCGAAGAGCCAAGACATCTTTCAAACGAACCTCGCCCAGAAATTGCCTATTTCCATCCACAACCGGCAATACATATAAGTTTTTCTCTTTCATTTTCCTCAACACGGTCTCCGGGCCATCTTTACGGATACGAGCGACAACCGGCTGGGTTATCATTATCGATGAGGCTGTAACGATACGTCCACGATCTACATTTTCCGTAAATCTAGAGACATAATGATTGGCCGGATCTGTCAAGATCTCCTCAGGGGTACCTACTTGCACGACCTCCCCGTCTTTCATAATGGCGATACGATCCCCCAACTTAATCGCCTCGTCAAGATCATGCGTAATAAAGATGATCGTTTTTTGCATCTTCTCTTGTAGTTTCAATAGCTCATCCTGCATCTGTACACGGATCAATGGGTCTAAGGCAGAAAAAGCCTCATCCATCAAGAGTACCTCGGGATCATTTGCGATCGCACGGGCCAATCCGACACGTTGCTGCATACCTCCAGACAACTCGCTAACCTTCTGGTTCTCGTATCCTTTTAACCCTACTAGGGCTACACTTTCCACAGCTTTCTGGTCTCTTTCTTTTTTAGGAACCCCTTGTAACTCCAAGCCAAAAGCGATATTACTCAATACCGTGCGATGGGGCAGCAATCCAAAATGCTGGAAAACCATAGCCATTTCCTTACGCCGTATATCCAATAATTCTTTATCCGAGGAAGTCGTTATGTTTTTTCCGTTGATAAAGACTTCTCCCAAAGAGGGCTCGTTCAATCGGTTAATACAACGTAACAGCGTAGATTTTCCACTTCCGGAAAGTCCCATTATCACAAATAACTCCCCTTCCTCAATCTTTAGGTTCGCATTACGTACAGCTACCGTGCAACCCGTTTCTTTCAAAATGTTTTGTTTACTTTTTCCCGCTACTAGCATTCTTTTCGCACGCATTTTCTCCGGGCCGAAAAGAATAGATAAATTCTTTATTTCTATTTTCGTCATATAAAATCTTTGATTACTGGTATGATACAAAAAGATTAGGCCATAAGTCCAGAATTTCTTATGGCAAAACATAAACCAAAAGCATATATAAGTTAATGCTTATTATGGAAATTGACTACAACCTAAATCATCTCTTATATAGACAACCGAATTTCAAAGAGTATTGTTCACTAGTTTTTCCAACTATTGGGTCTTTTCATAGGTAAAGTGAAAATAAATGTAGAACCAAATCCTTCTTCGGACATCACTGAAATATTACCGCCCATTTTTAATACCAGACCTTTACAAATTGCTAATCCCAATCCGACTCCTTGCTCAAAATCGCTTAATTGCACGAACCGAGCAAAGATATTATCCAATTCATCCTTGGGAATGCCACAACCTGTATCCGAAACATAAAACTTAATCATTTTCTCCTCAGCCTCAAGCGTATACCCAAACCAAATACGACCTTTTTTAGTATGCTTAACCGCATTCGTCAATAAATTCATGCAGATTTGCCATAATCGATTTCGATCTATATTAAATATGATATCGGGACATGCATCCAAGGTCATTTCCACCCCTTCCGGTCTACGTAATTGTATGGAGTTATATAGATCTTTCATAAAGGAAGGTAAATAAACATCCATATAAGTAAACGTCATCATATCAGACTCGATTCTGGAAATATCCAAAACATCATTTACTATACTTAAAAGTAAATCATTGTTCATCTTGATTAAACTAATATAATTTTGGCGCAATTCCGAATCCTCCTCCACTCCTAACAAATCAGAGAAACCGACAATAGCGTTCAACGGTGTACGGATCTCATGGGTCATATTCGCTAAGAAAGTCGACTTAAGCATATCCGCCTCCTCCGCTTTTTCCTTGGCTAAGATCAAGTCTTCCTCAAACTCCAATCGTTCTTGATCATCGATCATACAGCCAACAATCAAATTCGGGAAACCATTTTCATCCTTTTCATGCGTCTTACCGATCACCTCATAGATCCGATAGGTGTTATCATCGTTCTTTAGACGAAAATCTATTTTATATTCATCCAATTTATTCGTACGGATCGTATTGAATAGATAGAAAAAGTCGCCAGAATCGTCCGGGTGACGAAGTTGCGGCAAAGCCTGACAGATGAACTGATTACGTTTCAATAAACTATTGGTCGTGCCATAAAACTGGAAACAACGGTTACAATGTACTTTATCGCAAGACTTAAATCGGCTGAAATTAAAAGAATAAGTCGTAATCTTGCTATTCTGCAAAGCAAGCTCCATCATCATCCGACTTTCGGACAACTTACTGCTTAACGCCTCATTCGCTTTCTCCTGCTCAACGAGCTCCGATACATTCCGTATATAAATAATCACATACCGGTCATGTACAGGTACCAACCGTAGTTTAAAATAAACGATCGGAGCGTTATGTCCCGGAATCGATAAATCTAAATTCATGATCTCCGACTTATTCAAGCAACTTTGCACGATCGCAGCCACACGACGCTTAGTCTCATCCGGATAAATGAAACCCGGAAGATCATCGATACGCCGATTGATCGACTCTGGTGTTATACAAGTCTCCATAGCATAAGCGATAATCCTCTCTACAACCAGTTGCTTGTTTACCAAAAGGATCGTATCAGGAACCGCTTCCGCCATCTTTTGCGACATGTCCGTCAATTCCTTCAATTCCCGGTCATAACCGGCTGCCTCCTGCCCGACCGCCGAATTACCCGTTAATAATAAGGTATATCCAAGAATCTCTCTATTCTCATTCATTGAGGGGATGATAGAATACGGTACAGGCAAAGAACCGGAAACCACGCTTCCCCCACGCAGATATTGTTTTTGAAGATCGGTCAACAAATCTGTACGAAAAAGATTATTTAATAAGAAGTCCGCTTCATTCGTAAAAGGAAATTTCTCGTTTAAGGACTTATTTATATCAATTAGCGCACCGTTTTTATCATACAGAGCACCTCCCATGGGATAATATGTAAAAAAATCTGTCAGCAAACGCTGTTTTACCTCGGAAACCTCCATATACTTTCTTTATTAACATCAATAAGTTACAAAGAAATAAAATCTTTGAAAATCAGAGAAATTTTAAAGCATAAACTTTAGGTCTATTTCACAAGAAAATCAGTCTCTTTACTAAAAAGCAACAACAAACCTTCACTTACGCTTGTTACTTAACAAACAAATTAATTATAATATGAAAGCATTAATAGGTAAAAAGGCACCGGAATTCCACGCTCCGGCAGTAGTGAATGGCAATGAGATCATCGAGGATTTCTCTTTGGAACAATATGTAGGCAAGAAGTATGTAGTCATGTTTTTCTATCCGATGGACTTTACATTCGTTTGCCCGACAGAATTACATGCCTTCCAACAAAAGTTACAGGAATTCGAAAGACGTAACGTAGCGGTGGTTGGTTGCTCCGTCGATTCTCAATTTTCTCATTTCGCATGGTTAAACCAAGATAAGAATAAAGGAGGTATCCATGGGGTGACTTATCCACTCGTATCCGATTTTTCCAAAACCATCTCTGAAAACTTTGGCGTATTGGCCGCTGATTATATTACGAACGAAAGTGGAGAACTTATCTCCAGAGGAAATCCGGTCGCTTACCGGGGTCTGTTCCTGATTGACAAAGAGGGCTTGATCCGTCATTATGTAATCAACGATTTACCATTAGGCCGTAACGTAGACGAGGCTCTCCGTATGGTCGACGCCTTACAGCACTTCGAAGAATATGGCGAGGTTTGCCCGGCAAATTGGTCCAAAGGAAAAGACGCCATGAAAGCGACAAACGCAGGAGTCTCTAATTATTTAAGCCATCATTGATATATTGCAGGAAAGGGGGCTAGGCCCCCTTTTTTTATACTATTGAGACAATCGTTTACACTTTCCCGAGATATGCGAGATATCTAGACGTAAGATATTAGTCCGGTAAAAAGATTTCTCAATATACTTTTCGCCGATCTCCTTAAACGCCGATGAATATTTATTCACGAGTAGCCGCAAGGCATACCGACGCTCTTCTTCCGGCAAATCCAAATGCATCTCTCCAAAAGCGATAGTGCTCTCGTAACCTGTCGTGAATTTTCCCGGAACGATTTGTGTAGCGCCAACTACCGTGAAACTCACTTTCGGGTTTTCTCGTAGACATTCCAGCTTATACCCTTCCGGAGCGCAATGGAAATAAATAGAATCCCCTTCCTTTACATAATTGATCGGGATTCCATACCCATACCCATTTATCCCCGACATGGCCAAAAAACCATATTCCGCCTCCTCCAATAAACGAATTGCCAACTCATTATCCAAAATCCGGTCTTTTCGTCTGATCTCTCTAAACATAGGTCTAATTAATTTATAAACGAGTATAATACACTAATCGTGGCAAATCTAAAAAAAAATAATATACATTTGCGTCATAAAGTTGACACATGATAAATATTATAGATCTATGAGAGCAAGAATAACCTTATTATTATTCGCCATTCTTTACAGTTTCACTTGTCTGGCACAAACTAATTTTGAAAAACACTTCACGAAGAAAAGTCTCCGGATTGATTTCGCATTGAGTGGAAATTGGGATTTCCAAGCCGCCGCTATACAACAACTCCGGGAAGAACCTGTCTGGGCGGGGCCGGTCAAAAACTTGATCGATCCGTTTGGTTATGGAGGGTATTATATTAATGTATATGATAAAGCCGGTAAAGAGTTGATCTACTCACGAGGATTCAATACGTTATTCGAAGAATGGAGAAGTACGGAGCAAGCGAAGACCGAGACACAATCTTGGACAAATAGCATCTCTATCCCCTATCCGAAAGCTCCTGTCATCATTGAGATTACGGCAAGAGACAAGGCCGACATGCAGTTCCATCCTTTATTGAAACAAGAGATTGATCCGGCCAGTATTTTTATTGACCGGGGGAAACTCAAGGAAAACCGGATCACAAAAATCCAATACAACGGGGATTCCTCCGGGAAAGTAGACCTCGTATTCTTAGCGGAAGGTTATACGGCGGACGAGCAAGAGAAATTTGTAGCTGATGCCAAACGTTTTACGGAGGCATTGTTTAAGACCCCGCCTTATGACACTCGCCGGGAAGATTTCAATGTCTGGGCGGTAGATGCCGTTTCGGAAGAATCGGGAACAGATGTATCCGGTAAAGGTATATTCAAGAATACCGCATTGAATTCCGGCTATTATACGTTTGGGGTAGATCGCTATTTAACCACCCCGGATATGAAATCTATACGTGACGCCGTATGGAACGCTCCTTGCGACGCAATCTTCATCTTGGTAAACACGGACGCTTACGGTGGTGGCGGTATGTATAATTTTTATGCCATGGGAACCGCCGATAACCCACGTACCCCGGTCGTATTCGTTCACGAGTTCGGACATAGTTTCGCCGGCCTAGCCGATGAATACTTCAGTTCCGAGGTCGCTTATCAAGATTTTTATAATTTGAAGTACGAGCCTTGGGAACCGAACATCACGACCTTGGTTAACTTCGATGCTAAATGGAAAGATCTTCTACCGACTAATACACCGATACCTACCCCATTAGATGACGCCCATAAGGATAAGGCAGGCGTATTCGAGGGAGGCGGTTACATCGCTAAAGGCATTTATCGCCCGATGGATCACTGTATGATGCGTGATTACGCTCCATTCTGTCCAGCTTGTAGCCGGGCGATCTTACAGATGATCGATTACTTCACGGATAAACCGATAAAACATTAAAAAGAAAGAGCGGGTACCCTAATAGCTTTGTTACATCAACTATTAAGATACCCGCCAGCACTAACCTATCAACATTTATTTCATCATCGGAACTTCTATCAAAAGAACTTTAGCGTGCTTCAAGACTTCTATCGTAATGCTATCGGTTTCCCAGAATCCGGCCCCGTCACGCTTAGACAGGATCGTATTACTTACCTCCACCTCTCCGTCGATCACGAATAAATAAACCCCATTATTTTTACTATGTAGCTTATACTCCTTTACTTGACCGGCATCTAGGTTTCCTAAAGAGAACCAAGCGTCTTGGTTGATCGACGCAGGAGCGCTACCGTCTGGAGCGATGATCAAGGACAACTTATTCTTTTCCGAAGTAACCGGACGCACGTCATAACTGGCATAATGAGGCTTGGTATTCTCCTCACGGGGAAATACCCATATTTGCAAGAACTCCAATTGTTCATTACCGCTGTCGTTGAACTCACTATGCACGATACCGGTACCGGCGCTCATCACCTGAATATCTCCCGGCGTAATCACCTCGCTATTCTTTATGCTATCCCCATGGCGTAAATATCCCTTTAACGGGATGGAGATAACCTCCATATTCTTATGTGGATGCATATCGAATCCCTCACCCGGCGCCACGGAATCATCATTCAATACACGTAGCATCCCGAAATGAACCCTTTCCGGATTGTAATAATTAGCAAAGCTAAACGTGTGATGTGTTTTCAACCAACCGTGATTCGCATACCCTCTGGATTGAGCCTTATCAACTACAACTCTCATATTTTCCTCCTTTTTAAATCTACATTAATAACAAATCCATAACTATAAATGTTGCGGGACGCATATTTCGAACATTTCATGTAAACATGTGATTCATATATGAACAGAAATCGCTACTTTTGCGCAATAAAAAAACTCATCCTGTAAATATAAAATCTTATGGCAATCTACTTAAACGATGTATCGAGAACATTTGGTGAGTATTTACTTATTCCCGGTTTAACCACCAAAGAATGTATTCCCGCAAACGTTTCATTGAAAACGCCGCTTGTGAAATTCAAGTCTGGCGAGAAATCCGCTATTGAATTAAATATTCCTTTCGTTTCCGCGATCATGCAATCGGTTTCCGGCCCTAAACTGGCAATCGAGTTGGCTCGCAACGGAGGACTTTCCTTCATCTTCGGCTCGCAACCGATCGAGAGCCAAGCGGATATGGTTCGCAAAGTAAAGAAATTCAAGGCCGGATTTGTTATCAGCGACTCTAACCTTACGCCCGAGAATACCTTGGCCGACGTGCTTGAGCTAGTCCGCCGGACAGAACATTCTACGATTGGTGTGACAGATGATGGTACGCCTAACGGCAAATTGCTAGGTATGGTAACCAGTCGCGATTACCGTGAAGGCAAAGACCCGATCGACATGAAGGTGAAAGATTTCATGACCCCGTTCGCTAAACTAATCGTTGGCGAGCTAGGCATGACCTTGAAAGAGGCGAACCAGATTATCTGGGATCATAAGTTGAATACATTGCCAATCATCGACAAGGATCAGAAGCTTCAATACTTCGTATTCCGCAAGGACTACGATAGCCACCGTGAGAACCCGAAAGAGTTATCCGGCGGAGATAAGAAATTATTAGTAGGTGCCGGTATCAACACCCGCGACTATAAGGAACGTGTTCCGGCATTGGTAGAAGCAGGCGTTGACGTATTGTGTATCGACTCTTCCGACGGCTATTCCGAATGGCAGTACGAGACCTTGCACTGGATCAAGGATACCTACGGAGACAAGGTACTGGTTGGTGCCGGAAACGTGGTTGACCAAGATGGTTTCAACTACTTGGCTGACGCCGGAGCGGATTTCATCAAGGTAGGTATCGGTGGTGGTTCCATCTGTATCACCCGTGAGCAGAAAGGTATCGGTCGCGGACAGGCTACCGCCTTGATCGACGTAGCGAAAGCTCGCGACGAATATTTCAAGAGACACGGCGTTTATATCCCTATCTGTAGCGATGGTGGCTTGGTACACGATTACCATATGGTATTAGCGTTGGCTATGGGTGCCGACTTCCTGATGATGGGCCGTTATTTCGCCCGCTTCGACGAGTCTCCTACGAAGAAGATGAAAATCGGAAACAACTTCGTGAAGGAGTATTGGGGTGAGGGATCTAACCGTGCGAAGAACTGGCAGCGCTATGACATGGGTGGAAACGAGTCCTTGAAATTCGAGGAAGGCGTGGACAGCTATGTACCGTATGCCGGAAAATTGAAAGATAATTTAAACGTAACATTGGGTAAGATGATCGCTACGATGTGTAGCTGCGGTTCCATCTCTATCCAAGAGTTGCAGCAGCATGCCAAGATCACGCTTGTCTCCTCTACAAGTATCGTTGAGGGTGGCGCTCACGACGTGATCCTGAAAGAGCAGAATTAATTACAATATGTATTCTAGTAGAGGCGTGGCACGCTACGTCTCTACTATTTACACATTCAAATAATTTACCATGAAAAATCTATTACTTACAGTTATCCTTTTGTGTTTTTGTTTGCCATTCGTAAAAGCCGCCGATCAAAAGATGATCTTAATCTCGACCAACGAGACGGACTTGATTTTACAAGTAGCCCCCAACGGACGGCTCTACCAAACTTATCTGGGAAATAAATTAGTAAACGAATCCGAATTTGAGAACCTCTCATGGAATATCCAAGCCGGAACGGATGGCAGCGTATCAACCCGTGGATGGGAAGTGTATCCTTGTTCAGGAGCGGAGGATTATTTCGAACCGGCTTTCGCCATCCAGCACAACGACGGGAACATGACCAGTATATTCAAGTATGTTTCCAGCGAATCCAAGAAACTAGACAATAACGTTACGGAGACAATCATCTCCCTGAAAGATGACGTATACCCAGTGGAGGCTAAATTGCATTATGTAACTTTCGCTAAAGAAAACGTCATCAAGGCTTGGACCGAGATTCGTCATATGGAGAAAAAACCGGTCACGATCACCCAATACGCTTCCAATATGCTTTATTTCGAGAGTCCTCGCTATGTATTGACCGAGTTTAGCGGTGACTGGGCCAAGGAAGTACAGATGAGCAGCCAAGACTTGAAATTCGGGAAAAAGATTATCGATACGAAACTAGGCTCCCGTGCCGCCATGCACGCTTACCCGTTTTTTGAGATTGGGTTAGGTGCCCCGGCCAGCGAGAATACAGGAGATGTTTTAATGGGAACGATCGGTTGGACTGGAAACTACCGCTTTACGTTCGAGGTGGACAACGCCGGTAACCTTCGTGTCATCTCCGGCATCAATCCCTATGCGTCCGCCTATGAATTGAAGCCGAACGAATGGTTCGTCACCCCTGAGTTTATCTTTACGTTGAGTAACCAAGGAACCGGAAAAGCCAGTCGTGATATCCATGATTGGGCACGTAATTACCAGATCAAGGATGGTAAAGGCGATCGCCTTACCCTACTGAACAACTGGGAATCGACCGGTTTCAATTTCAACGAGAAGAAATTGGAGGAACTAATGAAAGAAGCCAAGCATCTAGGTGTAGATATGTTTTTGCTGGATGATGGTTGGTTCGCTAATAAATACCCTCGTCAAAACGATAAGGCCGGATTGGGAGATTGGGAGGTTACCCATGATAAGTTGCCGAACGGCATTCCTCATCTGGTGCAGACCGCTAAAGATGCCGGCGTGAAATTCGGTATCTGGATCGAGCCGGAGATGGTAAACCCCAAGAGCGAACTTTTCGAGAAACACCCGGATTGGGCGATCCATCTACCGAATCGTGAGACTTATTACTACCGCAATCAACTTGTCTTGGACTTAAGTAACCCGAAAGTACAGGATTACGTATTCAGCGTAGTGGATAATATCATGATCGAGAATCCGGATCTGGCTTTCTTCAAATGGGATTGCAACAGCCCGATTACCAATGTCTATTCTCCTTACCTCAAGGAGAAACAGAATCAATTATATATTGATCATGTACGAGGAGTCTATAACGTATTCAAACGGGTAGCCGAAAAATACCCTCACCTACCAATCATGCTTTGTTCCGGAGGTGGAGCCCGCTGTGATTACGAGGCATTGAAATACTTCACGGAATTCTGGTGCAGCGACAACACCGATCCGATCGAGCGTTTGTATATCCAATGGGGATTCTCCCAGTTCTTCCCGGCAAAGGCAATGTGCGCCCACGTGACTAGCTGGAACAAGAATACCTCCGTCAAGTTCCGTACCGACGTGGCCATGATGTGTAAGATGGGCTTCGATATCAGCTTGAAGGAAATGAACGACGACGAGATGAAATACTGCCAAGAAGCAGTTGCCAACTACAAACGTCTAAAGGGCACGATCCTCGACGGCGATCTTTACCGTCTTGTTTCCCCCTACGAGACCAACCATTCATCCGTGATGTACGTGGATAAGGCTAAAAGCAAATCCGTCCTATTCGCTTATGATATCCACCCTCGCTTCGGAGAAAAGACTTTCCCCGTAAAGCTACAAGGATTGGACCCGAATAAGAAATATAAGGTACAAGAGATAAACCTCATGCCGGGCCAGAAATCGACCTTGGTTACCGACGGAGGTACCTTCAGCGGAGATTTCTTGATGAAAATAGGAATGAACGTGTTCTCTACGGCTCATGCCCGTAGCAAGGTCATAGAGCTGACCGAGGTTCATTAACTGTCAATTGTCAACTATCAACAGTCAGCTAAACATGGACATTATCCACGAAATAACCCCACTATCGGAAAAGGATTGCTTCTACATCGTAGACCGACGTAAGACAGAATTTACCTATCCGATCCATTGCCACTTGGAGTACGAGCTCAATTTCATTGAGCACGCTCCGGGGGTAAGGCGCGTGGTCGGTGATTCCGCGGAAGTGATCGGAGAATACGAGTTAGTATTGATAACCGGGAAAGAACTGGAACATGTCTGGGAGCAGAACGCATGTAAATCGCCTCTGATCCATGAGATCACGATCCAGTTCTCTCCCAATCTCTTCGGGAATAATATATTGGAGAAAAACCAATTCAACAGTATCCGGAAAATGTTGGAGAAAGCTCAATGCGGCATCAGTTTCCCGATGTCTTCCATCTTGAAGGTTTACCATTTACTGGAAAAGCTGGTTTCCGAGGAGCAAAGTTTTTATGCGGTCATCAACTTCTTGACCATCTTGTATGAGCTTTCTATCGAGGAGGACTACAAAGTATTGGCTAGTTCCTCGTTCGCTAAAATAACGGATATACATTCCGAGAGTCGTCGTATCCAAAAAGTACAAAATTACATCAACGAGCGATACCAACAGGATATCCGCCTGAACCTACTGGCTGAACTCGTAGGTATGGCCCCTTCCGCTTTCAGCCGTTTTTTCAAGTTAAGGACAGGGAAGACCCTCTCCGACTATATCACCGATATCCGTATCGGTTACGCCGCCCGCATGTTGGTGGACACGCAACGCTCCATCGCAGAGATTTGTTATGACTGCGGCTTCAATAACCTCTCGAACTTCAACCGTATCTTTAAGAAAAAGAAAAACTGCTCTCCCAAAGAGTTCCGGGATAACTACAAAAAGACAAAAATCATTGTATAAGAGACCTTTTTAACAGGGATAAATACATATTCCCCCCTATTTCTATACAAAATCCCCCCTTCTCTTTTCCTTCACACATCTATCTTTGCGACCAGTCACAAAGGCTTTCATGCCTACGGCTACCCCATCGATGTGTTAAAAATACACTCCGGCAAAAAAGTATTATTCTTGGATAAAATAGTATTTGAACGCACTTGGGAGCCGACGTAATTTTGCGACAGAAATTAACAACACATATTAACAACAAAAAACAATTGCCTATGAGGAAGGACCGAAAATCTAATGTTTTTAGCAGTTAACCGCTAATGACCCTATTGAGTAAATGAATTTTAGTTTAGCCTTATATGATTTAATGTAAAAAATAATGAATTCAACAATTAAGAAAACGACGCTGTTTTTAGGCGCATGTATGGCCTTCCAGCTAGGTGGCATACCACAAATGTTAGCCGCCCCTAGTACTTCGATGGAAGTCATGCAACAAACAAAAAGAATCACTGGTACCGTGAAAGACGCAACAGGAATGGAAGTCATCGGTGCCAATGTTATCGTAAAGGGAACGACAAACGGAGTGATAACCGATTTGGATGGTAAGTTCAGCTTAGAGGCCGCCCCCGGCTCTATCATAGAGATCTCCTACATTGGTTATATGACCCAAGAGATTCCCGTAACCGCCCAAACATCCGACTTACAGATCACCTTGAAAGAGGACTCACAGAGTTTGGACGAGGTAGTGGTAGTAGGTTATGGTGTACAAAAGAAAAAGTTGGTGACAGGTGCGACCGTAGAGGTAAAAGGCGATGAAGTCGCTAAACGTAATACGATCAGCCCACTAAGCGCATTACAGAATCAAAGCCCGGGTGTCAATATCGTGGCTTCTTCCGGTCAGCCGGGTGACGGATTTAAAGTAAACATCCGTGGTGCCGGTACGAATGGAGATACGGCTCCTATCTATGTTATTGATGGTGTGGCCGGTGGCGATATCAATTCCTTGAACCCTGCCGATATCGAGCGTATCGACGTATTAAAGGATGCCGCTTCCTCCGCCATCTATGGTGCCCGCGCGGCGAATGGTGTTATCTTGGTTACCACAAAACAAGGTAAAGAAGGAAAAGTGCAAGTATCCTATGACGGCAACATCGGTTGGCAGAATGTAGTAAAGATGCCGGATATGCTTACCGCCAAAGAATACATGGCCGTTCAAGACCAGATCAACTTCAACGCCGGCGTATCGCCCTTCAATTGGTCACAATACCTAGACGCAGATTTACTGGAATCCTGTCAAAACGGTTCCAACCCGGGTACGAACTGGCTGGAGTTACTTCGCAACAAGAACGCAATAACCACATCTCACTCCGTGAACGTGACCGGAGGTTCAGAGCTCTCCAAGTTCTCTACTGGCGTAGGTTATCAGTATCAAGACGGTATTTTCGGTGGTCCGGTTAAATCCGACTACAGCCGCTTCACCATTCGTTTAAATTCCGAGCATATCCTTTGGAAAAACAAGGATCTGGATATCATAAAATTCGGTGAGAACGTATATTACCAACACACATCCAACCAAGGTATCCAAATCGGTAACCAATACTCCAACAGCATCTATAGCATGATGGGAGCCAATCCATTGGTTCCATTATACAATAGCCAAGGAGAGTTATTCGACTACGACGACTTGATCGCGCAAGGATCCGGATCAATGGGTTTACTCGGGCTCAACCAATACATCAATAACCCGATGAACACCTTGTTAAATACCACCAGTGGCAATAATAAAAGCCGGAACCACAATCTTAGCGCCATCGGTTATATAGAGATACAGCCGTTAAAGGATTTGAAGTATAAAGGCCAAGTCTACTACAAACAGAACTCCAGCCTCTACAAAGCATACAACGGCATCTATAAAAATAATAACAACGACCAGAATACGGATGATTATCTGGACGAGAATATGACCATCGGTTGGAATTGGGGTATGACACATACATTGAGCTATGCTTTCGACGTAAAGGAGAATCATTTCGACGTATTGGTCGGTACAGAGTATTCCAGAGAAGGTAATAATATGTCGGAAACCATCGAAGGACACGCCACGACCAGCATCTTCGGAGATTTCTCGCATGCTTACTTCAACAACTTCTCCGGTCGTACCGCTGGTATAGTGGGAGGATATCCCGTGGATGATCACTCCATCCTATCCTATTTCGGCCGTATCAACTACGACCTCAAGGAAACTTATATGTTTAGCGCGATTGTCCGTGCCGATGGTTCCTCCAATTTCTCCAGCGGTCATCGCTGGGGTTACTTCCCCTCATTCTCCGCAGGTTGGGTGATGAGTAACGAGAGCTGGATGGAAAACACGAAAAACTGGATGGATTTCTTGAAGGTTCGCGCCAGTTGGGGACAAAATGGTAACGAGAATATTGGAGCGTACAAATACGCCTCCACATACGCGTTCGGTGATTTAGGACTTTATTCCTTCAATAATAATAAAAACGGAGGAACCCAAGGCGCATACCCCTCTTTGTTACCCAATAACGAGATTACATGGGAAACATCGGAGCAGACGAACGTAGGTTTAGACGCACGCTTCTTGAACGGCCGGTTAAACGCAAACTTCGATTGGTATAGTAAGAAAACAAAAGATTTGCTGATCGACGTACCCGTATCTTCAATCAACGGTTTCTCTTCCATGGTCGCAAATGCCGGTACAGTTAAGAACACGGGTATCGAGCTTGCCTTAAATTGGAGGGATGAGGTAGGCTCAGACTTTAGCTATGGCATCGGCTTGAACCTCGCGCATAACAAGAATGAGGTAACAGAAGTTAATAACGGTACTCATTACGTAAATGGAGGTAACGCTCTTCTGTCCGAGGGAACCACCTATATGGCCCGTATGGAAGAAGGACATCCTATCGGTTACTTCTGGGGCTATAAGACCGATGGCGTGATGCAAAATCAAGCGGATATACAGGCCTATCTTGACCAGAATTGCGGTGGGGATGCCTCTAACTCCCTGCAAGGCACCTCGATAGCCCCGGGTGACTTGAAATTTGTCGATGTCAATGGCGATGGTGTGATCAACGACAGCGATAAGACGGAGATCGGTAATCCTCATCCAGACCTCACGATGGGCTTGAATCTAGATTTTAGCTGGAAAGGCTTTGACTTGAACATCTCCACTTACGGAGCGTTCGGCATGCAGGTTGCCCACACGTATCGTAAGTTTGGTAACGGACAGTTCGATAACTATAGCAGCAACGTCTACAATTACTGGCATGGCGAGGGAACATCCAACCGATACCCGATCCTATTGCCCGGTAACACCGTGAACCATATCAACATTTCCGATATTTACGTGGACGACGCAGACTATTTCCGTATCCAAAACGTAACCCTAGGCTACGACATCAAACGTCTATGGAAAAGTTGCAAATTCCAGCAGCTTCGCTTGTATGTCTCCGCCCAAAACCTCTTTACCTTCACAGGTTATAAAGGAATGGATCCAGAGTGCGGAACCGCTCTCAACGATAAAGAGAGCTGGGTAACGGGCGTGGATGTAGGTAACTACCCCCAAGCGAGAACCTATATGGTAGGAGTTAATGTCAAATTCTAATAATTGATTATCAAGATGAAAAAAACAATATATTTAATCGGTATCGCGGCCTCGATCATGGGGGGAATCACCTCTTGTACGCTGGATGCCGAGGATTACGTAACAAAAAGTAGCGAGAACTTTCCCGCTACGACCGAGGATGCCACACAAGCGTTAGCCGGTATCTATCAGAACTTGAACCAAGTGTCCGCCACACCTGAGTGCTCTTTCCTTTACGCCGCCATGCTGGCCAGCGACGATTGCCTAGGGGGCGGAGGTCCAAACGACTTGCATATGCAATCTCTGGATATGTTGCTGAACTCCAAGCAAGACATGACCCAACAATTCTGGAAAGACCGTTACCAAGGTATTAACCGTGCGAACTCCTTGCTGGATGGTATTGAAAATATCCAACTGGCAGAATCCGACAAGAACCAGATAGAGGGAGAAGCGAAATTCCTACGCGCTTTCTATTATTACGAGCTGGCCTCCATGTACGGTCGTGTTCCTCTCACTATCACCTCACAATCCGTTGAGCCAAGCCAACCGACCGCCGCTGAGCTATGGGGACAAATCCTACAAGACCTGCGTGATGCAGCGGAAATTATGCCCGCCACTCGCAAGACGGACGGACATGTCGATAAATACACCGCCGAAGCCATGTTGGGCCGTGCTTGGTTATTCTATACAGGCATGTATTGCAATGGCGAGGATTTGGCCGCGCTTACCAGCACCACTTACTCACCGTTGACTTCCGTGGCTTTGCCCGACGGTTCCACACTGACGAAAGACCAAGTGATCGGCTACATCGACGATTGCGTGAACAATTCTGGTTACTCGCTGGTCACGTCGGACTTCCGCAACCTTTGGGCCTATACAAACCGGTTTACGGTAGAAGATTACGACTATACCACCGGACAGGGCCTGAAATGGGTGGAAAATGACAACGCCGTGAATCCGGAGACTTTGTTCGCTATCAAATACAACAAATTAGCCGACTGGAGCACAAGCATTGGTTACGCGAATAACTTCGCCCTACACTTCGGCGTACGCGGCATGGCAGGCGTGGCCGAGTCCTTCCCCTTCGGGCAAGGCTGGGGAGCAGGACCCGCCGCCCCGAACCTCGTAAGCGATTGGAAAAGTTCCGAGCCTAACGACAAACGCCGTGACGCCTCCATTTCGGATTGCGCCGCTTGGACCGAGCAAGGATGGGCATTCGGCGGCGGTGGTGAGTTTATCCAAGAGACCGGATACCTCTCCAAGAAGTGGCTCCCTGTTGCCGCTAAAAATGGAGACACGTACTCCGTATGCTTCGAGAACCTAATGTACGGGACTGACGGCTGGGCACAGGGTTCCGAGAATTTACAGCTGAACAATATCCACGACCTTGTGCTTATCCGTTTCGCCGATGTATTACTAATGCAATCCGAGCTGAAAGAGAATACGGACGGAATCAACCGGGTTCGAGAGAGAGCAGGCTTGAGCCCCATCTCGTCTTACTCACTCCAAGCCCTGCAAAACGAACGTCGTTGGGAACTCGCTTTTGAGAGTATCCGCTGGAATGATATCCGTCGCTGGCACATAGCCGCCGCCGCATTGGAAAAGCAGACCAACGTGAAGATATACACCAATGGCCAAGAGGACTCTAACAAAGCCCACGGAGGTGGCTACGCCACACGATATAACGCTACCGCCGGATTCTTCAAGATACCGGAGAGCGAGGTGGATATGTCGAACGGCAGCATCACCCAGAACGCCGGTTGGGAAGGTTCAGACAGCCAATATAACCGATGGTAAAAACGATTTCAATAAGGTCAAACTTTTAATTAGAAAATCATGAAGAAATATAGTATAGTTATCTCACTTTTCGCGATGCTCCTCACCGCCTGCGATCCTACGGTAGAGGAAGAAGGCTCCATAGCAGCGAGTATGACTGAAGCGCAATTGGAACAGGCCGCTACCCTAATGCAAACGGTAGAAGGTCAAAACAAATTTACATACGCTACAAATCCATCCACGACCGTACAGATACTTGATCCCTCAGGAAATATCCTGACCACTGGAACAAGTGGATCGTTTGACTTAACTCCCGGTGGAGAGGAGTCTCAAACGTTCACGATTCGTACCATAAATCAAGATGGCAGCATCACCTCTTTTCAAAAGACTTTCAGCATCACGACTTACGTAGATGTAGACCCGGCATGGGCATATCTCTGTGGAGATGGAGAGAAGGTTTGGACATACGATTCCGAGGTTTTAGGAGGCTGTTGGGGTAACCTTGGTTATAAAGCCGCTTCTAACGCAGAAGACTTCATTACGAACAAGAACGGCATCTGGTGGACTTGCGCACCCGCAGATCTTACCGGACAATTAGAGGGTCTAAAAGTTCCAGCTACAGGCGAGGAAACTCCGGACGCTTACATGACCTTCATCCTGAGCGGCAAGAAAATCGTGAAGAACACGGGATCCCAAACGATCAACGAAGGAACTTTCTCCTTTGATATGACGGCCAGTGATTCTTGGGAAATCGGCAAGCTATACACATCCGAGGGAGCAATCTTATTCCCTTACATGATCAATGGAAACGGTTATAAACCGACAGAGTTCGATATCATGCTTCTGAACGACAAGAACCTTGTTTTAACCTACGCCGCCTCCGGTACGGCACAATGGGGTGAGGCTACTTTCTGGGCCTTCAAGGCGAAGGAATAAACTAATAATTTAGGGAATAAGGATCCCCCTATTCCCTAGTTATTCATGCATAAAATAAAAAGGAGGCGGGCCATACATAAGGTATCCGCCTCTTTTTATATCATGTCCACTCTCCAGCAAATATCCTTCCGTCAACCCAACCGGTCTCTCGCCATCTTTTTGATTTCCATAGAGCATTTACCTTGGCACACCTATTTTCCAAACCTAGCAAACTAGCGAGAAAGAGGTAGCAAGAAGTGCCCCTTTTTGTTAAAATAGAGCGTTTTTCACACACGATAGGTGGCGGAAGCCTACGCAACTGGTCGTGTTAGGCTACGCCAATACTGCCGTTGGGCATCGTAAGTAGTCAAGAATAGGGTTATGAGTAGTCGCAAATGGGCATTCTTACCCTGTTATAACCCTATTGTAGCACCGTTTTTCTTCCCTTCCTGCCCCCAAAACATGAAATACGATGAATAAATCCCGCTAGAATAAAAGGCCGTTTTCCAGCATTGCCCTATCAACCAATCGATTGTCGCTTTTTTCTTTCGTTTTCGGGAGCATACCGCATCTTTGCCCGAAAGAATCGATTCTCCGGGACTTAAATTTACAAACTGTCACTTTGCTAAAAGACGCAAGACAAGGAGATGTCAAGTATCCGTGAAAGATGATACATCTTACAACGGTAAGATCATACATCCTACAACAGTAAGATCATACATCTTACGGCGATAAGATGCTACAACTGTACCTTACTGGAAATAAGTTCGTGCATTAAACTCCATAATCGGACGTTTTAAACCGAATAACGTCGCAAATATCGCAGCGTTTCTCCTGTTCTAATGTCGCATCAAGTACTTAAAATATGTATATACACGAAAGAGATAATTGGACATCATTCAGATAGGACGTTTCCGAGCTTACCGCACTCCTTGAAGAGGTGGGGCGTAAACAAGGAATGCTGTATGGCAGACTTGCCTCACACCATCCCCAAAGTCTCGAACATCCCCCGGTAAATAGCGGCCTTCTCCTCCAACGGCCTCGGATAAGCTCTAGAGGATGAAGGCATACGGAACAGCCTCATCGTCCTTCCCATACAAGAAAATTCCGACGAGAAGCCCACTTTCGGCTCCTCCGTGCCGGGCAATACGGAGAGGAGGGTATCCATCGCTTTCTGCCCGGTTACCACGATCGCCACGCATTCCGGTATCTGGGACAAGACCTTCTCCGGATCGATCGGCCGTACCACCTCAAGGAACTTATCGGAGGCGTTCGCTTTCAAGCGGATCACCTCCATGGCGGTATCACCGATCCCGATCCCCTTTTCCCGGCAGAAAGCCTTCGCCTTCTCCTCGCTGAACGCCTTCTTGTCTCGCAGGAACGCATCCTTGTTCCCATAGAAAATCAAGCCAAGGATGCGCCACATATCATTCTGGATATTCGGGTAATAAAAATCCATGCTCCAACGAGCTTTTGGAGGCGGGAAACTTCCCAGCATCAGCAATCTCGTATTCTCCGGGAGGAAGAAACCTAGCGGATGCAGCTCGGTGGTCATGCTTCCTTGTTCTTTTTGAGTTCCTTCTTCTGGTCCTCTTTCGCCAGAAGCACGACGTTATACACGAAGTCCGTGATCCATTGCTCGGAGTAGCCTAGTTTCTCGGCATACTTACGCACGCTCCACGCGGCCTTCTGCACGCTGATATCCTTCCACTCGGACTTGGTCAAGATATCGTGAACCGTCTTCGTCGTCATATTATACAGCAACTTCTTCACCAGCATGGAGAAGCGGAACTTCCACTGCATCAGATTACCAAGCAAGTTGAACAAGTCATTGCAGAAACCTTGGAACATGAAGAAATACGTCTTGATATCGTTCTGGTTCTTGCAGTTCTTCTTCACCGAGCTATCGATCTCCTTGAAGAAAGCCTCGCTTAGGCCGTAATCCTCCATCAACACCTTGCGCACACGGGATTTCTCGGCGACACCCAATTTGTTATTCTGGGTCGGTATCTTCAACATGCGTTTGAACAAAGCCATATCGGCGAGCATGTTCAAGTTGGTGATACCTAAGTTCACGGCCATAACGGCTTGATAATATACACGGATTAAAGATACGAACTCCTCCACGGAACCTTTGCCGGCCTCTTCCGCCTCAGATACGTTCTTCTTGAATAGCTTAGAAATAAAATTCATCGTACGATTATTAAATAGTTTCGAGCCGCGAATATACGAAAACTTACCGCCAATACAGAATAACTATTCAATTCTCTCCACCGTAACCTCCGGAAATTGCTCCATCAATAGCAACAGTGGACTTTCCTCCGTGTTTTTACGGGCTTTCAACACGATGCTGACGACGTACTCGTCCTTCTCCTGATGCCCCAGTCTTTTCATGTCATAGCTTACCAACAGGAAACCTTTCTCGTAGATAACACGGGCGATCCGGTTGATCGCCTCCTTGTCGGAGGTAGAGAATACCACCAAGGAACTTCGCATCCCGATGCTTTTAAAAATAACGCTCAACAGCTCCAGCCCGGCGAGCGTCAACAAAGTGGCGGCGATACCGAGCCCGTACATGCCTGAGCCGACGGCCAGACCGATACCGGCGGTCGCCCAGATACCGGCGGCGGTAGTCAATCCCCGCACGAATTGTTTCTGGATGATGATCGTACCCGCCCCGATGAAACCGATGCCACTCACCACTTGGGCGGCCACACGGCTCGGATCGAGACTTACGCTATTCTCTAGGATGACATCTTGGAAGCCATATTGGGAGACAACCATGATCAACGCGCTACCCAACGAAACAAGGAAGTGAGTCCGGTAACCCGCCTCCTTCGCACGGTACTCACGGTCTAGTCCGACAACGGCGCCCAGAATACCTGCCACGAAAAGTCTTAGTATGAAATCCCACATCATAATCAACGATCTTTTAGGTTTTACCCCGAAAGATAGGAATTATTTATTGATTCAGCCGCCATTCACGGTGATAAGAATCGATCGCCTCCCGGACGGAGCCATGTAGGAGCAGGAGGTTCTTGCTCTGCTCGTAATCCAGACGAAGCTCTTCCATGATCATACGGGTGCCACGGTCCACCAATTTTTGGTTGGTCAGTTGCATGTTCACCATCCGGTTCCCCTTCACCCGGCCAAGCTTGATCATCGTGGAGGTCGTGATCATATTCAGCACCATCTTCTGGGCCGTACCGCTCTTCATCCGCGTACTTCCGGTGACGAACTCCGGACCTACTACCGGCTCGATGGCGATCTCCGCCTCCGCCGCCATCGGAGAGTCCGGGTTGCAGGAGATAGAGGCCGTCAGGATTCCCTCGGAGCGTGCCTTACGCAGGGCGCCGATCACGTAGGGAGTCGTACCCGAGGCGGCTATCCCCACCAAAGTATCGTTCGTATTGATATGATATTGTTGAAGTTCCTCCCAAGCCTTATCCAGATCGTCTTCCGCCGACTCCACTGGATTCCGGAGCGCCCGGTCGCCGCCGGCGATCAAACCGATCACCAAGGTATTCGGCATACCATACGTGGGAGGGATCTCGGAGGCGTCCAAGACGCCCAAGCGACCACTCGTACCCGCCCCGATATAGAAGAGCCTACCGCCTCTCCGCATTCGCTCTACGATACGGGTTACCAGCTTCTCGATCTTCGGGATCTCCCGGCCAACGGCGATCGCCACTTTCCGGTCCTCGTTATTGATGCCTTCCAGCAACTCCCGGACAGACATCTGATCCAGATTATCGTACAACGATTCCGACTCGGTTATCTTTTGAAATGCCATAACTCATTCATTTTTTTCTTCGTTCGTAAAATGATACCGGATCAATCCGTTCATGGGAGCCTGTACGACCGTACCGACCTTCAAGCCTAAGGATAAGGCCGCCGCTCTCAATACCTCCTGATAATAATAGGCGATAGAGCCTACGAAATGAATCGGGTACGTATCAGCTCCCGGATATAACGCCACGTTACGGAGGAAAAAGCTACGGAAACTCGTATAGACCAAATTATAAATCGGTTGCTCGGTGATATTCTCCAACAAGAAACGGGACAAGGTAGCCAAGAAACGATTCGGGAAAGGTTGTTTATATACCCGCTCCAACAATAAGGCGGGCGTCAACTCATATTGATCCATAAACTTCCGAACCAAAGGCGCCGGCAACTGACGCTTCAAGCAATCCCCTACCAATAACTTCCCGAGCACGGCGCCACTACCCTCATCCCCCAGAATGAATCCCAAGGGAGAGATATGCTCCGTTATCTCCGTCCCGTCATACAGACAAGAATTCGATCCCGTCCCCAATATACAGGCGATTCCCGGACGGCTCCCGCATAAGGCACGAGCAGCCGCCATCAAGTCACTATACACCTCTATGGGAGCCGGGATATAAGGCGTAATCGCCTCTTCCACGATCCGGTTCTTCTCCGGGAAGGCGCAACCGGCGCCATAGAAGTAAATGGCATCGATCCGCTCACCCTTCAAGGCGGGCAATAAGGCATCCCGGATTTCTCCGGCGATCTCCTCCCGTGTCTGGAAGAAGGGATTGATACCCGCCGTCACGACCGTACGCACCGGTCTGCCTTGATCCGCCAGGCACCACTCCGTCTTTGTAGATCCGCTATCCGCAATTAATATCATACACTTATTATAATATCAAATTCTGGAGAATATATACCACCGCACCAGACAAATATCCCGCCAAGGCCAGCAGCGAGATATTCTTCAAGTACCAAATGAAATTGATCCGCTCCAGGCCCATCACGACGACTCCGGCGGCGGAACCGATGATCAACATACTTCCACCTACTCCTGCGCAATAAGCCAAGAACTGCCAGAACACGCCGTCTTGCATGAAGTTCGCCAGATAAGCCGGATCAGTCGCCGCAGCCACCATAGCGTCCGTAGCCACCGGGTACATACCGATAGCACCCGCTACCAACGGAACATTATCCACGATAGACGATAAGGCGCCGATAATCAGGTTCACCGCATACACATTGCCTACCGTATCGTCCAGCCAGAAAGCGAAATCCGACAATACGCCGCTGCAACGCAAGGCATCCACCGCCAAAAGGATTCCGAGGAAGAATAACAAGGTCGCCCCGTCTATACGGTGAACCACCTTGGACAAGCGCAATTTCAAGTCCTCGTCGATCGGTTTACGGGCGTATAGCATCTCCGTATAGAACCAAAGAATACCCACTCCCATCAAGATACCCATAAACGGGGGAAGATGAGTAACCGTCTTGAATACAGGCACGAACAATAAACACAACACACCGATGATCAAGATCGATAACTTCTCCTTATCCTTCAATTTCTTCAGCAACTCATTGTCCGCCTCCATTTGCGAGAATGCGTTAGGGGGCGTCACGTTGCCATGCAAGAAACGCATGGCGATCAAGACCGGGATCAACGCCGATACGATACTCGGCAGGATCAAATGGGGGATCGTGGATGAGGTGGAGATATTTCCCCTTACCCAAAGCATGATCGTAGTCACGTCGCCGATCGGTGACCAAGCGCCACCGCTATTCGCCGCTATAATAATGATACTGCCGAACACCCACCGCTCTTTATAATTCCCGAGCAACTTACGGATCAACATGATCATGACGATCGAGGTGGTAAGGTTGTCCAACACGGCCGACATAAAGAACGTGATCACGGCGATCAACGCCAGCAGTTTCTTCTTTTTCTTCGTGGTAATATGATTCGTGATAAACATGAAACCGCCATGGGCATCGATCAGCTCCACGGTTATCATCGCCCCGATCAGGAATATAAGTGTCTCGGCGATCTCTCCGATACTATCCAGAACCTGATGCTCCACGACGAACCGGGTACATTGTTCCTTAAACGTTAAAGAACCCAAAGAGGGGAACGATTCCAAGAACAAGCTGAATTCCTCTGCCGAGGCCCTCGGGATGAAAAACGGGGCCGCGTACGTGTACATAACCCATAAGACCGTACCGATAAGCAAAGCCGTTCCCGCCTTGTTTATCTTTAGAGGATGTTCCAATGCGATCATCAAATAACCGACAAGGAACACAATGACCATTGCTGTCAACATAACTTCATGATTTAGGTTTAAACGCTACAAATGTAGAAATAATAACTCTGTAACACGATAGAAAGACGGAATGTTTTTTAAGATAATTTTACCAAACATGCGAAAGGAACCGGACTGCTCCGATTCCTTTCCTATTCTCTCGAGGGAAAACTATAACCCCGAGACAACTCACTCTACAACCAACATCTTATCACCCACGGAGACCTTGTCCGTCTCATTGACATACACCTCTTTCACCACCCCATCGATCGGCGTACGAATCTCGTTCTCCATCTTCATGGCAACCAATACGCAAAGCGGGTCTCCCGCCTTGACCTCATCGCCTACCTTGACATATACCTTCTGGATCACGCCCGGCATCTGGGCCTGTATGACCTGACGGCCGACCGTCTTGGAACTGGTTCTCGACAGGCGTAATTTCTTCAACTCGTCAATCACCTGTACTTGGAAATAATCACCTTTATTCTTTACCTCATAGGTGGAATCTCCAACACTGGATATTTGTACGCCATGAGATTTATGGTTCATGATGATCGAGTGGATCGTATCTCCGCCCAGATTGTAATCTACATCATAAACGGTACCGTTTACGGATACTTTCTTGATAGGCCCGTCTTCCAGAATCTCTACCTTGAACTCTGTGTCGGGAATATCGTTAACCGTGGCAAAATAAGTCGCTAAAGCCTTTGACATAATCATTCCTCCTCTCATTAAAAGTTATTGGCCAACATTTGTAACTTCCCGTAGTGTTTCCACAGGGACTCCCCTACCAGCGGAACGGTCGTCGCACGGGCGGCCGCCTCTTTCTCCTCCTCGTAATGCTTCAAGGCGGCGGCGATCACGGCTACGGTCGGGTCGCTGTTCTGGCGACGTTTCAAGTCTTCCTTATCGAACTTGGTGTCAATGAAGGTTGTATCGTAATTCCCCTTCAAGAAGGTCTCGTTATGCAACACACGCAGGTGGAATGGAATCGTTGTCTTGATTCCCAAGATCTTGTATTCCCGCAAGGCACGTATCATGTTCGAGATGGCGGACTCACGAGTCCGGCCCCACGTGCAAAGCTTGGCGATCATCGGGTCGTAATGCAAGGAGACCTCGAAACCGGCGTAAGCGGCGCTATCCAGACGTACGTTACGTCCCTCGGGAGCCTCACGCACCTTGATCACACCCGGAGAGGGCATAAAGTTATTTTCCGGGTCCTCCGCGTAGATACGACATTCCAAGGCATGCCCCCGGCAAGCCACATCTTCCTGCTTATAAGGCAGACGATTTCCTGCGGCCACCAAGATCATATCGCGAACCAAGTCCACGCCCGTTGTCTCCTCCGTCACCAGATGCTCCACTTGAAGGCGGGTATTCATCTCGAGGAAATAGAAGTTCTGGTCCTTATCCATCATGAACTCCAACGTCCCGGCACTGTAGTAACCGATTTTCTTGCAAGCCTCCACCGCTACGGCCAACATCTTCTGGCGAGCGGCCTCCTTCACGAATGGAGAGGGCGCTTCCTCGATCACCTTCTGGTTACGGCGCTGGATAGAGCACTCACGCTCATACAGATGGATCACGTTCCCATATTTATCCCCGAGTACCTGCACCTCGATATGATGGGGGTTCTCGATATACTTCTCGATATAGATGGCATCGTTTCCGAACGAGTTGGCCGCCTCGGAACGAGACATACGGAAAGCCGCTTCCATCTCATCCTCGCTATGTACCAAACGCATACCCTTTCCACCGCCTCCGGCAAGCGCCTTTAGCATAATCGGATAACCCACCTCGGCGGCTACCTTCTTGGCATCCTCTATGTCCGTCACCGGCTTTTCCGTTCCGGGAACAACCGGCACACCGGCTTCTTTCATGATCTTACGGGCCTCGGTCTTTATACCCATCTTCGCGATCACGTCGGCGCTCGGGCCGATAAAGATCACGCCCTCCTCCTCGCAACGGCGGGCGAAGTCGGCGTTCTCCGACAAAAAGCCGTAACCCGGATGAATAGCGGCTCCTGTCTTCTTGGCGATCTCAAGGATCAAGTCCGGCTTCAAGTAAGAGGTATCCGCTTCATCTTCCGAGATGCAGTAAGCTTCCTCCGCATAACGTACATGTAATGCTCCGCGATCCACATGCGTATAGATCGCTACGGTCGGGATGTTCATCACCCGGCAGGTGCGGAATATCCGCATCGCTATCTCGCCACGATTGGCAACTAATACTTTCTTTATCATAAGGATTCGTTTTTAAAGAGGAATATTGGAATGCTTCTTCGGAGGATTGGATTGCCGTTTGTTGGCCAGCAACTCAAAACTACGGATCAAGCGGCTGCGTGTGATAGACGGCTCGATGATCTCGTCTACATAGCCTAACTCAGCGGCCCGGTACGGGTTAGCGAACTTCTCCCGGTAATCGGCTTGCAATTCCTTCCGTTTGCCTTCGGGATCTTCCGCGGTCTTCAAATCCTTACGGAACAAGATATTCACGGCACCATCCGGTCCCATGACAGCGATCTCGGCGGTTGGATAAGCGAAGTTGATATCGCCCCGGATATGCTTGGAGCTCATCACGTCGTAAGCGCCACCGTAAGCCTTTCGGGTAATGACGGTCACTTTCGGCACGGTAGCCTCGCAATACGCATACAATAACTTAGCGCCATGACGGATAATTCCCTCGTACTCTTGGTTCACGCCCGGCAAGAAACCCGGTACATCCACCAGCGTCAACAACGGTATATTAAACGCATCGCAGAAACGGACGAAACGGGCGGCCTTTACGGACGCGTTGATATCCAGCGTACCGGCCAACGCAGCAGGTTGATTCGCCACGACACCGATCGTCTTTCCATTCAAACGGATATAACCGATAATGATATTCTTGGCATATTCCTCTTGTATCTCGAAGAAGTTTTGATCATCAGCCACGGAAAGGATCAACTCTTTCATGTCGTACGGCTGGTTGGGATTGGTAGGAACCAGCAGATCCAATTGCGGATCGATGCGGTTCGGGCTATCGGTGGTAGGGACGAATGGCGGCTCTTCCATATTATTATTCGGCAAGAACGACATCAACTCACGTATCTTCAAGATACAATCCATATCGTTATCCGCCGTGCAATGAGCCACTCCGGAACGGGTGCTATGCACTTCCGAGCCTCCCAGATTCTCCATCGTAACCTCTTCTTGCGTCACGCTTTTCACGACCTCCGGGCCGGTGATAAACATATAGCTCGTTTGTTTTACCATAAAGATAAAGTCCGTCAACGCCGGCGAGTAAACCGCTCCACCCGCACACGGGCCCATAATAGCGCTAATCTGCGGGATCACGCCCGAAGCCAACGAGTTCCGGAGGAATATCTCGGCGTATCCCGCCAAGGAACGAACCCCTTCTTGAATACGTGCGCCTCCCGAATCGTTCAACCCGATCACCGGAGCGCCTAGTTCCGTTGCCATGTCCATGATCTTACAGATCTTACGGGCATACGTCTCAGACAAGGCCCCACCGAATACCGTGAAGTCCTGAGCGAAAACAAATACCGTGCGTTGCCCGATCATTCCGTAACCGGTGACCACGCCATCTCCCAATGGACGCTGTTTTTCTAAACCGAACTCATGGCACGTATGTGTCACGAACTTGTCGATTTCCACGAAACTACCTTTTTCCAATAGTAGTTCGATTCTTTCTCTAGCGGTTAGTTTACCTGCCGCATGTTGCTTCGCAATGCGGTCTTCTCCGCCCCCTAACTCAGCTTTGTGGTTGAGAGCTTTTAATTGTTCAATTTTTTCCTTCATGGCGTATCTCTTTAATTATCCGGGAAACGTTCAATATATTAGAAAACAAAGTCTGTAAATGTATTGTTTCCTAAAGAAACGAAATGTATCATATATTACATCTATCGCCCGATCAATGAGATCTATCAAGAAGGATATTTTTTAGTAAATACTGAAATCTTGTGGCTTGATCACGAAACCGATCCGCAGCATGCTTTTGTATTGATTATATTCCAAAAGGTTCTCACCGTAACCATTATAATATTGCAGGAAGAAATATTGGTTCTCGTTATTATTAAACTTATAGCTCAACTCGATCTGAGTGTTAAAGCTGAACCAAGTCTTTCGTTTGGTCAAGATAACCCCGCAGTTAAAGCGCCTGTTGTCTGTCCGGTAATTGGCGGCTACTTGGAATATACCATTATATTTAAGGATGTCTTTATTTTCCTTGCCATCCACGATCGGTATCCAGCCCTTGAATTGAACTTCCCAGTTCTTATTCAACAGGACAGCCGCAGCTAGGGTGATCTTGTTCCAGCTTCGGGAGAAGATGCTATCTTTACCGTTCGACTCGTGCTCGACCATCAAATAGCCTTTCCCGATATATTTATTCTTATGTACGATAAGGTGCCCCAAACCGATACCCGGATTAAAATTCAAGTCGCGCATCGGCAAAGACTCTTGAAAGACATTCCAAAAAGCCTTTTGCGTGTATTGCAAGAAAAGATAGGTATCGAAAGGGAGTTTACTTTTCGTAAGACGTTGGGCGATGCTCAACTGGAATTTAACGTCGGAGTTTCTCGCCGTAGGCTTGTTGCCGATAGGGATACCGCCAATAAAATAATTGTCCTTGAATAAGGTAAAATAAGGTGACTTATCCAAAATCGCACGAATACTATCCGCATTATAACTCTCTTCCGGCCCTTTCGCTAAAACTTGCGAATGTGCCATACCGCAAACAAGAAGGAAGAGAAAGGATATAATCGTTTTTTTCATAAATGATCTTAAATTATAAATGTGTCCGCGAATATAGGGGAAACGGCAGTTGGCTTTATCGCCCAAATTACATGAATAATGGTCATTTCACCTATGAATATAATATATAAACCAAAATTCAAGAGGTTAGTTCATTTTTCCTATATTCGCGGCTATGGAAGAAATCTATAGTTATTATAAAGAAAATATCGACGCTTATACACGGCGCTTGGGTAATTTGAAAAAGAAGATCCATTTGATGGGGAGTATCCGGTTGGCTTTAGTGGCAGGAGCGATCCTCTCCTTATGGATATTCAGGGATGAGAGTTGGCAATGCCTGACGGGGATCACCTTCGCTTATATCATCCCGTTCGCGCTCCTGATGTGGTACCATAATAAAATGTACGCACGAAAAGTATACGCCGAGACCTTGATCAAACTGAACGAGGATGAGCTAAAAGGACTGGACTATGATTTCAGCGCGTTCGACGGGGCAGCCGATAAGATCTCGGGCGAGCACTCTTTCTGCTTGGATCTGGATGTGTTTGGAGACCGCTCCTTGTTTCAATCGCTCAATCGTACCGTAACCGGGTTCGGGCGGGAACGACTGGCCGGTTGGCTCTCGAATCCCTTGACGGATAAGAAGGAGATCGTCAAACGGCAAGAGGCTGTCAAGGAATTAGCGACTTTATCCGCCTTACGGCAGCATTTCTATGTGACGGGAATCATCCGGCAGGACACGCAAGATACGAGAGACAACGATATCAACTTTATGGACCGACTCACTCAGCGTAAGCATAAATTCGTTGATAGCCTACCGTGGAAACTATTGATCTGGGCGGTCCCAGTGTTGTGGATCGTATTGGGTATCGCTTACTCACTGGATTGGATCAGCGGGAGTTTATTGAATATTTATTTCTTAATCACGTTAGTGATCGCTTACGGACGAGCCAAGGAAATCAATGCGCTTTACGCGACCGTCAATAAGATGGAGTCTATTTTCAATCGGTACTCAAAGCTGATGCAATGTGTGGAAGAAGATAATTTCCAGTCGGAAGAGCTGAAAGAGATCAGCGGACAATTAGCGAATGAGAAGGAATTGGCCTCGCATGCTATCAAACGCTTGTCGTCGTATATCGGAGGATTAGACCAACGATTCAGTTTGGCGGGTATCATTTTCAATCTCTTCTACTTGCGGGATACACGCCATGCCATCCTTTTGGAACGCTGGATTCAGACTTACTCCGATAAACTTCCGCTTTGGTTCGACGCGCTGGCTCGTTTCGACGCGCTGAACTCGTTGGGTGGTTTCGCTTTCAACCATCCGGAATACATCTATCCGGAGATTGCCGACACTTATTTCCAGATGGAAGGCAAGGCTTTGGGACATCCTCTTTTGAACCGGGAAGTCTGCGTAAAGAACGATATCGATATCCGCAAAAGTCCTTGGTTCCTGATTATCACCGGAGCGAATATGGCCGGAAAAAGTACATACCTCCGGACGATCGGTGTCAATTACTTATTGGCTTGCGTAGGCGCTCCGGTCTGCGCCGCCTCCTTGACGGTTTATCCCGCCCACATGGTTACCAGCTTACGTACCTCGGATTCCTTGGCTAGCAACGAGTCTTATTTCTTCGCGGAGTTGAAACGGCTGAAAATGATTATCGACAGGCTGCAAAACGGGGAGAAGCTATTTATCATCTTGGACGAGATCTTGAAGGGAACAAATTCTATCGACAAGCAGAAAGGCTCTCTTGCCCTTATGAAACAGCTGGTCGCTTATAAGGCTTGCGGCATCATCGCCACCCACGATTTAGTGTTGGGTACTTTGGAGGAAGAGTTCCCGGAACAAATAAAGAATTACCGCTTCGAAGCGGATATAAAAGACGAGGAGCTATCCTTCTCTTATCAACTAAGAGAAGGGATAGCCCAGAATATGAATGCTTGTTTCTTAATGAACAAGATGGGAATCTTGTTTAATTGAAAATTGAGACAAGTGGTAAAATAGCTGTCACTTGTCAACTGTCAACTACTTTTTGTATTTGGTTTTGATTGCGGGTAGGACTTTTTGGATTTCCGCTATACGAGTGGCATCACTGGGGTGCGTACTCATAAATTCCGGCGTAGAGCCACTCTTTCCGGCGGACATCTTTTGCCAGAAGTTGACTGCCACGTCCGGATTGTATCCCGCCATAGTCATGAATACCAATCCCATATAATCCGCTTCCGACTCGTGCTTACGGGAGAAAGGAAGCATTACGCCATACTGCGCTCCCACACCATATACTGTATTGGCCGCTTGCTGTACCGCCGCGCTCTTATTGCTTACGGCCGCACCTAAAATAGCCGCCCCGTATTGGGCCATTAGTTGCTGGCTCATACGCTCATTGCTGTGTTTAGCTACGGCATGGGCGACCTCATGCCCGATGACCACCGCCAATTCATCGTCCGAGGAAACTAAAGGCAGCAATCCCTCGTACACCACGATCTTGCCTCCCGGCATACAGAAGGCGTTCACCTGCGGATCATTCACCAAATTAAACTCCCAAGAGAAGTTTTTTACCTCATCCGCCATCCCGTTCGCCCGCAAATAGTCCTCCGTAGCGGCGGCTATCTTCTTTCCGACCCGGGTTACCATAGCGCTCTTGTTCGCGTTCGTCGACTTCTTCGCCGTCTTTATATAATCGTTGTACTGGGTAAGGCTGGACGATAACACCTCTTGGTCCGAAACCAACAGCACTTGCTTACGTCCTGTCAACGGTACGCTGGAACAGCCTGCCAATAAAAGCAAGGCCACGAATAAACTTGCTATTTTTCTCATATCCTTTTACTTGAAATTAAACCTGATACTCTCTTTTTAATAACGCAAAGATACTACCATTTTGTTCAAAACGACCACCCCCTTTCGTTCTTTCTATAGGGAGTATTAGCCTTTTCTTTGAATGACATTCATCATCTACCATCCGTTGCATGATCATCCACCAATTGGTACATGATCTTCTAACAGCTGTTGCATGATCCTCCAACGGCTGATAGAAGATGAATATAAATAGATGAAATGCCTAACACTTACAGTGATTAAACCTAAGCTAAGCAGGAAAATCCCTTACCCCCTACTTATATCAGAAAAAAAAGCCCTTGATTGTATATTTATTCAACAATACTCTTTATATTTGCAGCCTGTTTTGCATAAATATACAACATGAGTACAAAGAAGGAACGATTGGATGCCATTTGCGGTATTATACAGACGAAAGTGATAAGTAATCAAGAAGAACTGCTTAAAGAACTGGAAGATAGCGGATTCTCGGTTACGCAAGCTACGCTTTCCCGCGACATCAAGCAACTGAAAGTAGCCAAGGTACACGACGGAAACGGAGATTATGTATATCGCCTTCCCGAAGAGAGTATAAGCAAACAAGCACAGCCTGAAGGCAAGAAAAAGCCGAATATCGAGTTTTCCGGAAACTTGGCGGTGGTGAAAACGCGACCGGGTTACGCCATGGGAATCGCCTCGGACATAGACTCCCATGCTCCTAGCGAGATACTGGCCACCATAGCCGGAGACGATACGATCTTGGTAATCCCCCGCAACGGTGTGAGCCAAGAGAAGGTGATTGCCGCTTTATCACATTTTATATAAAAGGAAAAAACTAAGAACAAACAATAAAATGGAACAAGAAATAGAAATTGATGTTATGATCGCTGATGCCTCTCACGAGGTATATGTGGATACGATCCTAGATACGATCGAGTCTGCCGCTAAAGTCCGGGGCACGGGTATCGCCAAACGTACGCACGAGTATGTGGCCCAGAAGATGAAAGAGGGCAAAGCGGTGATCGCCTTGGCGGGAAACGAGTTCGCCGGGTTTAGTTATATCGAGTCATGGGGAAACAAGCAGTACGTGACTACCTCCGGCTTGATCGTACATCCGAATTTCCGGGGCTTGGGTATCGCGAAACGCATCAAAGACATGACTTTCCAACTTGCCCGCATGCGCTGGCCGAAAGCGAAGATATTCAGCCTTACCTCCGGCGCTGCCGTGATGAAAATGAATACCGAGCTGGGATATGTACCGGTTACGTTCTCCGACTTGACGGACGATGAGGCTTTCTGGCGAGGTTGCAACGGTTGCGTGAACCACGATATCTTGGAACGCACCGAACGTAAGTATTGCATCTGCACGGCCATGCTGTTCGACCCGGCCGATCCGCATCGTGCGCAACGAGAGCGGGAGGCCCGTAATCAGACTAAAAAGGACTAAATTAATACGATAGAAAAACAACATAAAATAAAGAAACGATGAAGAAGAAAGTAGTAGTAGCGTTCAGCGGAGGTTTGGATACCTCATTCACGGTCATGTATCTGGCTAAAGAAAAAGGATACGAGGTATACGCCGCTTGCGCTAACACAGGAGGTTTCAGCGAGGAACAATTGAAACAAAACGAGGAGAACGCCTATAAGCTAGGCGCCACGAAATACGTGACGATCGACGTTACGAAAGAGTATTACGAAAAGAGCTTGAAGTACATGATTTTCGGAAACGTGCTGCGTAATGGTACGTATCCGATCTCCGTAAGCTCCGAGCGTATCTTCCAAGCCTTGGCGATCGCCCGCTACGCGAACGAGATTGGCGCCGACGCTATCGCCCATGGTTCTACCGGAGCCGGTAACGACCAGATCCGTTTCGATATGACTTTCTTGGTATTGGCTCCGAACGTGGAGATTATCACGTTGACCCGCGATATGGCCTTGAGCCGCGAGGAAGAGATCAACTACTTGAAGGAGCACGGTTTCGAGGCCGATTTCACGAAGTTGAAATATTCCTATAACGTAGGTCTTTGGGGAACCTCTATCTGCGGTGGCGAGATTCTTGATTCCGCGCAAGGATTACCCGAGAGCGCTTATCTGAAACAAGTGGAGAAAACCGGCAGCGAGCAATTGCGCATCGAGTTCAAGAACGGTGAGGTTCATGCCGTGAATGGTGAGGTGTTCGAGGATAAGATCGCCGCTATCCAGAAGATCGAGGAGATCGGGGCCGCTTACGGTATCGGTCGTGATATGCACGTGGGCGATACGATCATCGGCATCAAGGGACGGGTCGGTTTCGAAGCTGCCGCTCCTATGTTGATTATCGGGGCGCACCGCTTCCTAGAGAAATATACGTTGAGCAAATGGCAACAATACTGGAAGGATCAGGTAGCGAACTGGTACGGCATGTTCTTGCACGAGAGCCAATATCTGGAACCGGTGATGCGCGATATCGAGGCGATGTTGCAAGAGTCTCAGCGTAACGTGAACGGTACGGCTATTCTGGAGCTTCGTCCGTTGTCCTTCTCTACCGTTGGCGTAGAATCTGAGGACGACTTGGTAAAGACGAAATTCGGTGAGTACGGAGAGATGCAGAAAGGCTGGACCGCCGAGGACGCTAAAGGCTTCATCAAGGTTCTTTCCACTCCGTTGCGTGTTTATTATACGAACCATAAAGACGAAGAGATATGATTAAATGCGGAATTATAGGCGGAGCGGGTTACACGGCGGGTGAATTGATCCGCCTGCTCCTAAACCACCCTGATGCCGAGCTTACATTTATAAACAGTAGCAGTAACGCCGGTAACAAGATCACAGACGTGCATGGCGGTCTTTATGGCGAGACGGATTTGGTGTTCACCAGCGAGTTGCCGTTAGATAGCATCGACCTTCTGTTCTTCTGTACCGCTCATGGCGATACGAAAAAGTTCATGGAGAGCCACACGGTCCCCGAGAACGTGAAGATTATCGACCTGAGCATGGATTACCGGATCGAAGGCCCGGAGCACGATTTCGTGTACGGCCTGCCGGAATTGAACCGCCGCCGGATTTGCAACGCCCGGCATATAGCGAACCCCGGTTGTTTCGCTACTTGCATCCAATTGGGCGTATTGCCGTTGGCGAAGCACTTGATGCTGAATTCCGACTTGCATGTCAATGCCATCACGGGATCGACGGGAGCGGGCGTGAAGCCTTCTTCCACCTCTCACTTTAGCTGGCGCAACGACAACATATCGATCTATAAGCCTTTTACGCATCAGCACTTGGCCGAGATCAACCAAAGCTTGAGCCAGTTGCAGAAGAGCTATTCAAGCCGGATCAACTTCATCCCCGTACGCGGTAATTTCTCCCGTGGTATATTCGCCACGACATACATCGATTGCAAGATCGACTTGGTAGAGATCCGACGTATTTATGAGGAATACTATGATGATCACAGCTTCACGTTTATCACTGATAAGAACCCGGATTTGAAACAAGTGGTAAATACGAATAAATGCTTGATCCACTTACAGAAAATAGATGATAAGCTTCTTATCATCTCTATGATCGATAACTTATTGAAGGGCGCTAGCGGCCAAGCGGTCCACAACATGAATCTATTGTTCGGGTTGGAGGAGACGGTTGGCTTACACTTAAAACCCTCCGCGTTTTAAAAAATACTATAAAGATGAATTTATTCGACGTATATCCATTATTTAATATAGAGATCGTACAAGGCAAAGGATGCCATGTATGGGATAGCGAGGGAAATGAGTACCTCGACTTATATGGCGGCCATGCCGTGATCTCGGTGGGGCACAGCCACCCTACTTACGTAAAGGCGATTACCGAGCAGGTAAATAAATTAGGCTTTTACTCGAACTCGGTTATCAATAGCTTGCAACAAAAATTAGCGGATAAGCTAGGGAAGGCTTCCGGCTACGATGATTATTCGTTGTTCTTGATCAACTCCGGAGCGGAGGCGAACGAGAACGCGTTAAAGCTCGCCTCTTTCCATAATGGCAAGAAGCGGGTGATCGCATTCAAGCACGCCTTTCATGGGCGTACCTCCGCCGCCGTCCGTGTCACGGATAACCCGAAGATCATCGCTCCGGTAAATGAGGATCTAGCGGTTACTTATCTTCCATTGAACGACGCTTCCGCCGTAGAGGAAGAGTTGAAGAAGGGGGATGTATCGTCCGTGATCATCGAAGGTATCCAAGGTGTAGGTGGCATCCAATTGCCAACGGATGATTTTATGCGTGAGTTACGCAACCTGTGTACGACTTATGATGCCTGTCTGATCTTGGATGAGATCCAGTCCGGATATGGAAGAAGCGGTAAATTCTTCGCGCATCAATATGCCGGTATCAAGCCGGATTTGATCTCAGTAGCGAAAGGTATCGCCAATGGCTTCCCGATGGGTGGGTTATTGATCAGCCCGAAATTCAAGCCGGTTTATGGTATGCTCGGCACTACTTTCGGCGGTAACCATTTGGCTTGCGCGGCCGCTATCGCCGTTCTTGATATAATGGAAGACGAGCGTTTGATTGATAACGCGGCGAAAGTGGGTGCCTATTTATTGGAAGAGCTTCATAAACTTCCGGGTATCAAGGAAATTCGGGGCCGTGGTTTGATGATCGGTATCGAGTTCGAGGAATCTATCAAGGAAGTGCGTAGCAAACTTCTCTTTGAGGAGAAAGTGTTCACGGGTGTAGCCGGAACCCATACGATCCGTCTGCTTCCTCCGCTTTGCTTGACGATGGATGAGGCCAAGGAATTTATCCGTCGCTTCAAGAAAGTCCTAAACGCTTAATTGTTCTTTATTTCATAAAAAGGGAGGATGTCTGAATTAGCGTCCTCCTTTTTTTCATTCCTCCCCAACAGCTACGTAAATTAAGTATCACCCTTTGTCAAAAAAACATCATTCCTTTTTCCGAAAAAACACTAACTTTACGCAGTCTAAACTTTGAGTCTCTAATTACTAATGAACACGATCGATGAAATATCTATTTATAGGAGTATTCACTTTGTTGTGCCTATTTGCCTGTCAATCTAACGATTCCAAATACATCATAAAAGGCACCCTACCCACCGCGCAGCAGGATGGGGAATGGATTTATCTGGCACCCATGGAAAACGCCTCAATCGAAAATATCGATTCTACGAGAATAGAGAACGCACGGTTTACTTTCCAAGGAACGGGAGAAGAGATGAAAGTCCTCCGTATGCGCATCCTTTTGCGTCTCAAGTTCCAAGAGCTACTGGTCGTAACGGAACCGGGTGTGACCTCAGTACGGATAGACTCCATCAGCTCGGCCTCCGGTACACCGCAAAACGACGCCTTGCAGCATTGGAAAGACCGGAAGCAAAAGACCAATAGCGAATCCTATGCCCTATGGACAGCGCTTAAGACTTGCTCGCCGGAAGATTCCACCCGCATCAAGCAGACATGGGATTCCTTGAGAGTAGAGACGCAAGCTTTTAATTATGCGTTCATGAAAGAACATATCAACCAAACGGTCGGGAAATTCCTCTATAAGATGATAAAAACCTCCTTGACCGAAGAGCAACGAAAGGAACTGGATGAAGCGAATCATTAAACAGGATCTGTCGATCACGCTAGCGGTACTGGCGATAGCGATCTTCGCTTTCTTCTTCTGGATGTACCCCTATCATTTGTTCCACAAAGAGCAAATGATGCTGTTCTTGTACAGCGGTGAGTTTCTCCGTGGATATTTTCAGGAGGAAGCGTGGCTGGCTTGTCTCACCGGCGATTTCCTCACGCAATTCTTTTATTATATCGGGGGAGGCCCGTTCATCCTAAGCGTTGTCTTAACTTTATTTGCCCTGCTTACCTATCGGACATTCCGGCAATTCGTCAGCAAGAGATACGCCCTTCCTCTTATGATACTACTTGTATTATGGGAGGCCGGAAGGTCTTGCGGACTCGCCTATCCGTTATCCGCAACTCTCTCCTTGATCGGAGCAGAAGGTGTTTTCCTGTTATATAGCCGGAGCCAAACTGAGGGGCAACGTCTTCTTACCTGCATTCCTGCCATGCTTCTTTGCTATTGGTGCTTCGGGTACGGGGCATGGCTCTGTCTGGCCCTTATGCTGGCCGCCGGAATCATAGCGCACCATCAAAAGCTAAGTGCCCTGCTCACGGTTGGTATATTGCTTCTTCCAGCGACCCAATATCCCGCTACCACTTGGTGGAGTAAGCCGGATCTCGACCGGGAGTATGTACTCAGCCTCGATGTGGAACATTATTTCGGAAATATACAAAAGATGAGGAAACATCTCGAGACAGACCGCCAAATCCTTTGGGTGACCTATTACCGGAACCTGTACAATGCCACGCATCCGTCCGAGATCAACTCACCCGTATCTCTCTCCCGGAACCTCCTAGCGTGGAATCAACCGGGTACGAATGGGTTGATCCTCCCCGTGAACCCATCTGCTTCTTTTCTCTCTATCCTATTCGCCAACGAGTTATGGTTCACGTTAGGAGATATGACTATGGCCGAGCATTGCGCCATGCTAAGTATGATCTTCTCTCCTCGCAATTCGGGTAGCCGTATGATCAAACGGCTGGCTGAGATCAATCTGGTCAATGGGGATGATGAGGCAGCTCTTAAATATCTACGTATATTAGACAAGACACTCCTTCATAAAAGCTGGGCCGAAAAGAGAATACCCGGTCAGCAAACCCAGCGAGTAAAGGAGTGGCTGGAGAAGAAACGCAGAGACATCCCGACCCAAGACCAACTACGTTCCGGTAACGATGCCGTGACTTCCTTACGGAACTTAGTCACCTCGAACGCCGGCAATCTCCGTGCTTACGAATACTTACTCTGCTATCATTTACTCTCCAAAGATCTCCGTTCTTTTGTAGAAGATTATGTACCGGGTAAGGTCTCTAGTCCCATTTTCGCCGAGGCCCTGCTGATCCATCTCGCCCACCAAGGTAATATCCGTGCGGAAGAGCTTATAAAATACCAAATCCCGGTAGAGATAGCGAAAGAATTCGCCGATTATACCCGGCTTTATGAGGCAAAGGACACGAGTTTGAAAGAGAAATACGGCAAGACCTATTGGTTCTATTATCATTTTGCGACCACAGAGCCCGGAAAGGAGAGTAAGCCATGAAAGAAGCAAGAATCATGAAAGAGAACATAACCTATTACCTCGTCTGGATAATCTGCTTGCTGGCAGGATGTGCCCCTACCCCGAAGCAAATAGAGGATACCACAGACCCAATCCCCATGTATCCCGATTATACGGATATCATGATTCCCACGAATATCGCCCCTCTCAACTTCTTATTGAGAAACGATGCGGACGCTATGCAAGTAACTTTGAAAGGGGAATCAAAAGAGATACAATTATCTTTCGGAAAGAAAGCTATTTTCCCTTTAAACCTATGGGAAAGCCTTTTAGAGCAGGAAGTGGGCAACCGCCTGCAAATAACCGTAGTCGCCCGTATCAAGGGTAAATGGCTCCGTTACCCCTCTTTCTACTGGCAAGTAGTTCCGGAGAAACTGGATAGTTATATAAGCTACCGGCTTATAGAACCCGGCTACGAGGTATGGAACAAAATCCAATTATGCGAACGGGAAATTAATTCTTTTGAAGAACGGATTATCGCCGACAACAATGATACCGACGGTTCTTGCATGAACTGCCATATTTACGGAAATAAGAAAGGAAGTTTATCCATGTTCCATTTACGGGGAAAGCAAGGAGGCACCCTGCTGAACCGTAACGGACATTTGAGGAAGTTGAAACTGAGCAACGACAATCTGCCAAACGGGGCTGTTTATGGCGATTTCCATCCATCGGGGCAGTTCGCTGTTTTTTCCACGAATATTATCATCCCTGCTTTTCATTCGTTAGGGAGTAAGCGGTTGGAAGTCTATGATACGACCTCCGACCTAATGGTCGCAGATTTCAGAAAGAAACAACTCATCACCTCCCCATTGACTAGCCGGAAGGATGAGTTAGAGACTTTCCCAACTTTCTCGCCCGATGGGAACTGGATCTATTATTGTTCCGCTCCTCTCCAGCCGTTGCCCGATAGTATCCATAACCTAAAATATTCCCTATGCCGCATATCTTTCCATAAAGATACCAAGGAATGGGGCCAACGGATCGAGACCGTATGGGATGCCCAGAAGCATAATGGCTCCGCCTGCCATCCCAAGATATCGCCCGACGGTAAATACCTACTTTTCACGGTAGCCGATTATGGAACCTTCCCGATCTGGCACCGAGAAACAGACCTGCATATGATGAACCTCCAGACCGGGAAGATAGATACCTTACCTGCCGTCAACTCCGATAAATCGGATACCTACCATAGCTGGTCCTCTAACAGCCATTGGTTTGTCTTTGCCAGTAAGCGGGATGACGGACTATACGGAAAGCCTTATTTCTCTTACGTGGATAGTACGGGAAAAGCCTATAAACCGTTCGTACTCCCGCAAGAGGATCCGGAACATTATGATATCACGTTGAAATCTTATAATATACCTGAATTATCCACTAGCGAGCTTCCTTTCGACGCTGAAGATGTACAAGAGATCTACTACGACGAGGAAGCTGAGACTTTTAAATAATAGAATCATGGAAAATACACGTAAATATAGATACATAAGAGGAATCGCCTCCTTATTATTCGGCTGTGCGATTTGCCTGTTTTGGGGACTTTATTATCCTCATCATTTACATTACCACGAGCAATTCCAGTTATTCCTGTTCACGCCGGAATATGGAATCGACAAATGTCTCCATCCCGGAGGCATCGCTGAATATATAGCGGAGTTCCTGACGCAGTTCTATTATTTCGCTTGGGCAGGGGCTACGATCTTGGCGATCGTTCTCGTGCTTATCCAACGGCAAATAAACTGGCTGGCCAAACAAATGGGGGCTTCCGACTTTTGGTATCCGCTCAGCTTTCTTCCTTCCATCCTGCTCTGGGTATTTTTATGTGATGAGAATGCCCTGCTGGCATTCCCCGTCTCCATAACTCTCGCCCTCTTCGCTCTAGTCATCCAGCGAAAAACCGCTCATTCATGGGGACGAATTATCTATACGCTCCTAATGATGCCGGTGCTCTACTGGATCGTAGGTGGTGGGGCCTATTTCATCTTCGTGATCGGAGTAGCAATCGGGCATTGCATCAAATCCGTGCCAGCCACATACAACAAATCCTATATTTGGATTCCTATCTACATCTTGCTTGGAATCCTATGTCCCCTATTGGCACAAAACCTCACGCAATATCCATTGCTTAGCCTCATAACCGGTATCGATTATTATCGTTTCCCCATGATCGTTCCCAACACCCTATTACTGACAATCGCTACCGTAGCCATAATACCCGGGGCATTAGCCTTGCTACCCCCACCGGCAAAGGGTACTAAAGTTTGGATGGCTGCTATCCCCACCCTGCTCCTTATCGGTGGTGGCACATGGATTCACGCCGCCAGCAATCCGGATAAGGAAGAGGCCATGAAATACGACTACCTCACCCGCATGAAACAATGGAACAAGATTATCAAAGCGGCGGAAAACAAAGAACCAAATTCCCCCTTCTCCGTGACCTGCTTAAATCTGGCTCTCGCCAAGACCGGACAATTAGGGGATCGCATGTTCCATTTCTACCAGAATGGAACGGAAGGATTGATCCCGACCTTCCAAAGAGATTTTACCTCACCGCTCCCAACCAGCGAGATATTCTATCATCTGGGAATGATCAACTCCTCACAACGCTATATGTTCGAAGCGATGGAGGCTATCCCCGACTATAAGAAAAGCGGACGTGCCTATATGCGTCTAGCCGAGACCAACTTGATCAATGGACAATACGCTGTCGCCGCCAAATACCTGCGGGCTTTGCAGCATACCTTGTTCTATAAGAAATGGGCGACCAACGCCATGAGCTATCTAAATAACGATGAAAAGATAGAGAAGCATCCCGAATGGGGATGGTTGAGAAAAGCCCGATATACGGAAGATTTCTTGTTTAGCGACACGGAAATGGATGTCATGCTAGGCTTATTGCTGCAACATAACAAAAGTAACCGGATGGCTTTCGAGTATATGTTAGCCTATGTCTTGCAAAAGAAGGATCTGGAACGTTTCATGAAATATTATCCGCTGGGAAAAGATCTGGGCTATAATCACATACCCATCTCTTATCAAGAGGCATTGATTTTCATTTGGACACAGCAGCATCCTAATTTCCAAGGCCTTCCTTGGAGCATCTCCCGCAATGTATTGGAAGGGGTAAGCGAGTTCGCCCGTGTCTATATGACGCAGAAAGACTCCGAGCCTATCCTTCGCCCGAAATACGAGAAGACATTTTGGTATTACTTATTATTCAGAAAATAAACGGCCATGAGAAAGCTTATCTTATTATATAGTATATGTATAGCGTTATTTACCGCTTGTGGGGATTCGGTGGTATCCCCCGAACAAATAGAGAAATACCCGTCCATCTATCCGGATTATATCGGGGTAACAGTTCCCGCCACGATAGCTCCAATGAATTTCTCTTATACGGATACCTCCTATGAGCGGATAGATGTTATCGTAAAAGGGCACCAAGGCAAAGAGGTACATATAAACGCGAAGCATGTCAATTTCCCGGAAAAAGAGTGGAAGCAACTGCTCACCTCCAATCAAGGCGATAGTTTACTCTTTACTGTCAGTATCAAGCAAAAGGGTAAATGGAGTACTTACAAACCTTTCCCCATGTACATCAGCCCCCACCCGATCGATTACGGCCTAGTATACCGAAAGATCGCTCCCGGTTATGAAGTCTATAGCCGTATGGGTATTTATGAGCGTGATCTATCGTCTCATAAAGAAAGACCTTTGGTGGAAAACACGCTGGTCAAAGGTATGTGCGTAAACTGCCATGCCTTCAATCGTACGGACCCGAGCCATTTCAGTCTTCACATCCGAGGGACACATGGAGCCACTTTTATGAGAACCGGCAATAAGGATGAATACCTCAACACGAAAACAGACCAGACAATCGCCGCCTGTGTCTATCCCTATTGGCATCCCGGAGGCGAATATATAGCGTATTCCACGAACAACACCCGGCAATCGTTCCATACGGTTAAGGACGAGCGGGTAGAAGTCTTGGATTTGGAATCTGATGTAGTCGTTTATCATCCGGCAGATCATCATCTACTTCTTTGCGATTCTTTGCAAAAGAAAGACAGGTTCGAGACCTTCCCCGCATTCTCCCCGGATGGTCGTACGCTTTACTTTTGTTCCGCCGAGGCTAAAAAGATTCCCGAAGAATATAAAGAGATAAGATATAATTTATGTAGTATCGATTTCGATCCCTCTACCGGTACATTCGGGAGCCGTATCGATACGTTGGTGAACGCTGAGGCTTTAGGGAAAAGCGTATCTTTCCCCCGTCCTTCCTATGACGGCAAATATATTATGTTCACCTTATCCGATTACGGAAACTTTTCGATCTGGCATAAAGAGGCGGATCTATGGTTACTGGACTTGACAAGCGGAGACCTCCGCGAGCTATCCGAAGTAAATAGCGATGACACCGAAAGCTTTCACAACTGGAGTAGCAACTCCCGCTGGTTTGTCTTCAGTAGCCGCCGGGGTGACGGCCTTTATACCCGCCTTTATCTGGCTAGCATGGATGAGAATGGCAAGATAAGCAAGCCCTTTCTCCTTCCCCAGGAAGATCCGGAAACCTATTACGATCGCTCTGTTTATTCCTATAATGTACCGGATTTCGTAAATGCCCCTATTCAGCTGGACACGAAAGTATTTGAGAAGAGGATCATTTCGAAAGAACGTATGCAGGTTCAAGCAGGAAACTAGAAACCAAGGGGCACCAAAAACAATACACGGATCTTATAGAAAAAAATAAATAATTCCATAAGATCCGTGTATTGGGTATAGTTCTATATCTAGATGTTCACTATAGGTTCTTCAACCACTTCTTCCCGGATTTGGTATAAGTCCATGCAAGAAATATCCCCATTACCACGATAATAATTAAAAACATAAATGTTAAGTTATTCATATTGATTATCATTTAAATATTCTATTCGCACTAGCTGCAATTACCCCTGTACAAACCAATCCAGTCACTACCAACATCCATAATGACAGATCTCCCGGATTTTTCCATAAAGGGATTATCCCCGCTATCACACTACCCGCAAACGTAAGCTTCGCCAAATCATAAAAGAACTTCCCAAGATTCTCCTTTCGGTTTTTCTCCTGTTCTTTCCCCTCCTTCACTTGTACTTGTAAATCATTCCATTTTCCCATAGTTACATTGTTTGATTATTTCATGGACACAAAGATAACAATGAATTCAAAATCAAACAACCGTTCCGGTTAAAATGAAAATAATATCGCTATCAGATAAAATAATACTAGATTGTAACCCAAATACCTCTTACTTTTGCATCCATAAAGAATAGAATCATGAAGAACACGAAATTAATTACCATGTTATGCCTAGGGGCATTAATCGCCTGTTCACCGTCGAAGAAAGGACTAGAGCCGACAAGCGAACAGGTTTCGCCGAGAGAACGTTTAATAGAGAACCTACGTGCGATTCCACAAAAAGGAATCATGTTCGGACATCACGATGATACGGTTTATGGGATCGGATGGGAATTTGACGAAGGAGGCTCAGACGTGCAAAAAGTATGCGGCGATTATCCGGCCGTTATCAGCTTTGATCTTGGAGAGATCGAACTCGGGGGAGATAAAAGCCTTGATAAAGTACCTTTCGAGAAAATACGCAAGGAAATCATCAACCAATATAACCGGGGAGGCTTGGTATCTTTAAGTTGGCATCCCCGTAACCCTAAAACCGGAGGGGACGCTTGGGACGTATCAGACCATGCTGTCGTGAAATCGATCCTTCCGGAAGGGGAGAACTATGAGAAATTCCAAAGTTGGCTAGGCAAAGTGAATGATTTCATCCTTTCCTTGAAAACAAGCGATGGCACCAAGATTCCCGTCCTATTCCGTCCTTGGCACGAACACACCGGAAGTTGGTTCTGGTGGGGACAGAATTTATGTACCACGGATGAATACAAAGCGCTATGGCGAATGACCGCCGATTATCTAAACGCTCACGGAGCAACAGACCAGATCGTATACGCTTATTCCACAGGTACAGAGCCGCAGGATCAAGCGTCTTATCTGGAACGTTACCCCGGACATGACTTGATCGACGTCCTAGGCTTCGACGCTTACCAACGGGAAGATAAGGATTTTTTCTTGAAAAGCATGGATACCAGTCTTTCCGTAATAGACAGCATAGGCAAAGCCAACCATAAGATCATAGCGGTCACGGAGACCGGCTACGAAGGGATACCAGACTCCACATGGTGGACGGGAACCCTGCTGCCTGCCATGGAGAAATATCCGGTCGCTTATGTATTGGTATGGAGAAACGCCCGTGAAAAAGTCACTCACTTCTTTGGCCCTTATCCCGGACAAGCCTCTGCCAAGGATTTCAAGAAGTTCTTTGAAAATCCGAAAACATTGTTCGCCTCCGATATCAACCTATATAAATAACATCATACATAACCAGATAAATCACGTCATATCCAGTTGTAGAGACGGGGCGTGCCCCGTCTCCCACCATCTGATAATATCATTTAAAGCAAAAACATCATGGAACAATTTCAAGAAAAAGTAAACGAACTCTTCGCTAAACACGAAACCTTGTTAAGCCGGAAAAATATCCCTTTAGAAGACGGAAACGGAATCTTCACCCGTTATCAACACCCTGTACTGACAGCCGCGCATACCCCGATCTTCTGGAGATATGACTTAAATGAAAAGACAAACCCCTACTTGATGGAACGCATCGGCATGAACGCAACCATGAACTCCGGCGCGATCAAATGGAATGGTAAATATATATTAATGGTACGTGTAGAAGGAAGCGACCGTAAATCCTTCTTCGCCGTAGCCGAAAGCCCGAACGGAGTAGACAATTTCCGTTTTTGGGATTACCCGGTAACCATGCCGGACGATCTTGTCCCGGCCACGAATATTTACGACATGCGCCTAACCGCTCATGAAGACGGCTGGGTTTACGGAATCTTTTGCGCCGAGCGCCATGACCCGAACGCAGCTCCCGGAGATCTATCCTCGGCAACCGCCACGGCAGCTATCGCCCGGACAAAAGACTTGAAAAACTGGGAACGTCTCCCGGATTTAAAGACCAAGAGCCAACAACGTAACGTCGTATTACACCCGGAATTTGTAAATGGTAAATATGCCCTTTACACCCGCCCCCAAGACGGATTTATCGACGCGGGAAGTGGCGGTGGTATCGGATGGGCCTTGATTGATGATATCACGCACGCCGAAGTCAAGGAAGAAACCATCATCGACCAACGTTACTACCATACGATCAAGGAAGTGAAAAATGGCGAAGGCCCCCACCCGATCAAAACACCGAGAGGCTGGTTACATCTCGCCCATGGCGTACGGGGATGCGCCGCCGGATTACGTTACGTGCTTTATATGTATATGACCGCGTTGGAAGATCCCACGAGACCTATCGCCACACCCGCCGGCTATTTCATGGCTCCGGAAAATGAGGAACGGATCGGCGATGTATCCAATGTTTTATTCTCTAACGGATGGATCGCGGATGAGGATGGAACCGTATATATTTACTACGCATCCTCCGATACCCGTATGCACGTGGCTGTATCCACAATCGATAAATTGGTAGATTACTGCATGAACACTCCGGCTGACGGGCTGACTACGACCGCATCTGTCGAGACGCTGAAAAAGCTGATCGATCGAAATCTTCCACTCCTGAAATAACCTACAAAAACCACTCATATGATTAAACTAACAGAGAAGATAGGCTACGGTTTCGGGGACATGGCATCGTCCATGTTCTGGAAACTGTTTGGCGCTTACTTGATGATTTTCTATACGGACGTATTCGGATTACCGGCAGCAGCCGTAGGTACGATGTTCTTGATAACTCGTATATGGGACTCGGTCTTTGACCCGATTGTCGGCGTCGCAGCGGATCGTACGCAAACACGCTGGGGAAAATTTCGCCCTTATTTGCTTTGGCTGGCGATCCCGTTCGCCGCTATCGGAGTGCTCACTTTCACGACTCCTTCTTTCGGACAAACAGGTAATTTGATCTATGCCTATATCACCTATTCCTTGATGATGATGGTGTACTCCGCTATAAACGTGCCTTATGCGTCCCTGCTTGGAGTAATGAGCCCGTTGCCACAAGACCGCAATACCCTTTCTACGTATCGAATGGTATTCGCTTATATCGGTAGCTTTATAGCTCTGTTGCTATTCATGCCGATGGTGCGTTTCTTTAGCGGAAATAGCGATGAATTGGCGGATCAACAACATGGATGGACCCTAGCGGTCGTAGTTATCGCTATCCTGTGCGCCATTCTCTTTTATGGATGTTTCGCATGGACAAAAGAACGGGTAAAACCGATTAAAGAGCAACAAGGCTCGTTAAAAGATGACTTGAGAGACCTATTGCGCAACAAGCCTTGGTGGATACTATTGGGAGCAGGTGTCTCCGCTCTGGTTTTCAATTCCATCCGCGACGGGGCTACCGTATATTATTTCAAATACTTTATCATTGAGGAAGCCTATGCCAATGTATCTCTTTTCGGAGTCTCCTTCGTCTTAAGCGGATTATATCTGGCGGTAGGACAGGCGGCAAACATTATCGGAGTAATCTTGGCCGCCCCATTAAGCAACCGGATCGGAAAGAAAAGAACCTATATGGGCTCCATGCTGATCGCCTCGGTCTTAAGCATCCTCTTTTTCTGGCTCGACAAGACGGATCTAGCCCTGATATTCACGTTCCAAGCGTTCATCAGTATTTGCGCCGGTAGTATTTTCCCCTTACTTTGGTCCATGTACGCCGATTGCACGGATTACTCAGAACTAAAAACCGGGAACCGTGCCACAGGATTGATCTTCAGTTCCTCGTCTATGAGCCAGAAATTCGGATGGGCGATCGGCACGGCTATCACAGGCTGGCTGCTCGCTTTCTTCGGATTTCAGGCCAATACCGTACAAAGCGAGGAAACGATTAGCGGAATCAAGATGTTCCTCAGTTTCTTACCGGCCGTAGGTACGATCCTGTCCGTTGTATTTATCGCTTTCTATCCGCTTAGCGAGACAAAGATGAAGGAAATCACCGCTACATTAGAAACCAAAAGAAAAGAAACAAATGAATAAAATCACCGAAGATTTACAAAACGAGGTTCAATGGGAGCTAGAGAACAATATCCTCCCTTTTTGGATGAACCGAATGATTGACAATGAGTATGGTGGTTTCCATGGGCAAATCACGGGAAACGGCCAACGAGTCGTACATGCCCCTAAAGGCGCCATCTTGAACGCCCGTATCCTATGGACATTCTCCGCCGCATACCGTTTATTACGAAAGCCGGAATATCTGGAAACGGCGACCCGTGCCAAACGTTACCTTATCGATAAATTCTACGACCAAGAATTCGAGGGTATTTACTGGGAATTAGACTATACCGGTCAACCGGTGCAAACCAAAAAGCAAATCTACGCCTTAGGATTCGCTATCTACGGATTAAGCGAGTACAACCGGGCTACCGGAGATAAAGAAGCGTTAGATTATGCGATCCGTCTCTTCAAGGCAATCGAACAATATAGTTTCGACCCGGAAAAGAACGGTTATATGGAAGCCTTTACGAAAGACTGGAAACTGATAGAAGATATGCGACTCAGCGACAAGGATGAGAATGAGAAAAAAACAATGAACACCCATCTGCATATCCTCGAACCTTATACTAACTTGTATCGGGTATGGAAAGACGAGCACCTCAAAAAACAACTCCGAAACTTGATCCTGATTTTCACCGACAAGATTTTGGATCACCGTACCTATCATTTAAACCTCTTTTTCAACGAGGATTGGGAAAGCAAATACCGTATCATCTCCTACGGTCATGATATAGAGGCATCTTGGTTACTGCATGAGGCCGCTATCGAATTGGGAGACAACGAGATCCTTCAGAAAGTAGAGCCTTTGGTTCAAAAGATAGCGATAGCGGCCGAAGACGGGTTATTAGCGAACGGTAGCCTCATTTACGAGTATCACCCGGATGAGAAGAAAGCCGACACGGACCTGCATTGGTGGGTGCAAGCCGAGAATGTAGTGGGTCATTTCAACTTGTATCAACACTTCGGAGATGAGCCTGCCTTAGGCACAGCCTATACATGCTGGAAATTCATTCAGCGTTATTTGATCGACAAGGAACAAGGGGAATGGCATTGGAGCGTATCGCTCGATCACGAGATCAATCGCGAGGATGACAAGGCCGGTTTCTGGAAATGTCCCTATCACAACGGACGGATGTGTATGGAGATTATCGAACGACTTGCCGGCGAATAGCCGTCCGAAAGACCGCCTGCCGGCTCTTTTTTATCAGATTAACAACCGTCGGAAGTTTCCGACATCAAAAAAACAAGCGATATGAACAAATTCTATTGGATGGCGATCGGCCTCCTTCTCGGTTTGGTGAACCTCCGGGCCGAGATCAAGCTGCCAGCTTTGGTAGGCGACAACATGGTACTCCAACAAGCCACTAAAGTACGGCTCTGGGGAAATGCAACCCCAAATTCAAGCCTGAAAGTCCGTAGTTCTTGGGACAATACGGAATACACGGCCCAAGTAAACGATCAAGGCAGATGGGAAATCTGGGTTCAGACGCCCTCGGCCAGTTTCGAAAAGCAACAGTTAACATTAGAGAATGGACAAGACAAGATTGTCTTGCATGATCTTCTGATCGGCGAGGTATGGTTCGGTTCCGGCCAATCCAATATGGAAATGCCATTAAGAGGTTTCTGGCACTGCCCTATCGAGGGAGGTAACCACGCTATCGCTACATCCGGGAAATATAAGAACTCGATCCGTTACGCTACGATCCAACGGGTCGGAGCCTTGGAACCGAAAGATTATCCGGTAGGTGGCGAATGGAAAGTATGTGATCCGCGAAACGCCCCGGAGTTCGGAGCTACCGCCTATTTCTTCGCAACCCTGTTGACCGAGGTGTTGAACGTGCCGGTAGGTATCATCAATTGTAGCTGGGGCGGCTCCACAGTGGAAGGTTGGTTGCCCAAAGACATCCTGCTAAATTATAGCGATATCGATCTATCCTTAGCGGGTAACGATGAGAAAATCCATCCGATGCTACAACCCATGATCATGTATAACGGAATGCTGAAACCAGCCAGCAAATATACGGTCAGAGGTTTCCTATGGTATCAAGGAGAGTCAAATGTCGGACACCCGGACTACGCTAAACGCCTAGCGACAATGGTAGAACATTGGAGAGGATTATGGGGACAAGGAGAATTACCTTTCTATCTGGTAGAAATCGCCCCTTACGAATATGGAGAAGGAGACCAAGCCGCATACCTTCGTGAAGAGCAATACAAAGCCACCCGGTTGATCCCCAATAGCGGTATTGTTTCCACGAACGATCTGGTACAGGATTACGAGAAACGGCAAATACACCCCAAAGAGAAACAAAAGATCGGTGAGCGTCTTTGTTATATGGCTCTAAACAAAACCTATGGTTATACAACCATCGCTTGTGAGAGCCCCCAATACGATCATATGGAAATAGATAAAGATAAAATCATTCTTTTTTTCAAGAATGCGGAAGATGGCTTCAATCGAGATAACGGGATCATAGGCTTCGAGATAGCCGGAAAAGACATGCGTTTCCACAAGGCAAACGCAACTATAGACGCTAACAAGAAAACCGTTATTATCTCAGCTCCGGGCGTAAAAGCCCCAATAGCCGCTCGTTATGGTTTCCGGAATTTCCAAATTGGCAACTTGCAAAACATACAAGGATTACCGGTGCTTCCATTCCGCACGGATAAATAAAACGACTTAGAAAATAAAACACAATACGTTATAATATTCAAGCTTGTTCATACGTAATGTCTTATTTTCATTTGTAAGACGTATTTAGTTTTTATTTCATTCTATTGTGATAATAGAAATTACCCTCCTAAAGTATTAGTAAACTTAATTCTTCCCATAAAAAAATGGGAGATCTTATTTTACAAGGAATCAGAGACCTCCTCTGATTCCTATTTATTTTTCATTCATATCATAATGTATACAAAAAATGATAGTTTGTATACAGACCATACTAATACATTGCGCTTTTTTTGCATCTAGATTTACTGAAGGGGGAAATATTTGTATAACAAACTAAATAACAATAATTTCATGAACAAGCTTATTAACAGAATTTCTCCGGAAACATCTGAAAACCGAATCTTACACGCTGGCTTTAGTATCATATTGATGTCAGAGGAAATAACACAAACCTTATCTGGTTTATCCAGCGATATGATTATTTTTATCTTAAGCGGATCCATAACTATATATTCCACTAAAGAAGAAAAGAAAACAATCGGTGAACAGTATATGATCTTTCTAAGATCATTTGAAAATTATACATATGATATCACCCTAGGTTCAAAAATCATCATTTTCTTTTTTGACAGTTTAACGATGAATGAGTTACCGTATTACCAACATCCGTACGGAATATTACCTCAACCTATCTCTAAGTGGATAGAGCTGAAAATAGTGGAACCTTTATACGGTTTTCTAGAACTTGTCGGACAATATCTTGAAAATAATTTCCTGAACTACCCTTTGTATGAATTAAAGAGAACGGAATTATTCTACTTATTGAAAAAGCTTTATAGAAAAGAGGAATTAGACTACTTTTTCTATTTATCAAGTACGCATTCAGCAGAGTTTGAGAGACTCATCGCCGAGAATTATATAAAAGCTAAAACAGTAACAGATCTAGCTCAAATGATAGGTTACGGAGTAAATTCCTTTCGGATGAAGTTTAAAAAAGCTTTCGGTATTCCAGCCTACGAATGGCTGATGCAAGAGAAATCCAAACGACTATTGGTCGCCATAGCTAACAGCGAGGATGATTTTAAGAACATAATAGATGAATTCGATTTCTCCTCGCATTCGCATTTCTACAAATTTTGCAAGGCACGCTTTGGATATAGTCCCACGGAGCTAAGGAAAAAACTTAAATCGTTGTAGAAAACACCCCCTATCAGAATATACATTTAAATTGTCAAGTTGTATAACTCCTAATAAGTTATGCTCATTTATCTTTGCCTCATTGATTTTAGACACCTATCCGTATGGATGATCTAATAAAAGATAGTGTATAATGACCACCATATTTTTTTATGTTTTACTATTCCAAATTAAAGACTGGGATAAAATTTGTGAAGAAGAGGGTAAAATGACATCGCCGATAATTTGCTATATTTTGCTAGGGGTTATCTTATTCATAATCTTGATGCGTATACTTTCCATATTGCAGTTTTTGCGATTGAAGCGGAAGGTAAAGAAACGTATTTCCCCGAAACACGATAAACCTTCCTGTAAATAAAGCCTCAACCCGCTTACATACATTAATAATTAAAGGAAGAACCAATTCGCTTCTTTCTATGTTTATATAGGAAAAGCGTTTAGATCATGGGCTTCAACATTCCTTACACAGACAAAAAGCGGGTCGTAATTATCGGGGGCGGATTTGGAGGGTTAAAACTAGCTGAGAAATTGAAAAAGAGCAAGTTTCAAGTAGTCTTAATCGACAAGAACAACTATCACCAGTTTCCTCCCTTGCTTTATCAAGTAGCGTCCTCCGGCTTAGAATATAATGAAATATCCTTTCCATATCGAAAGATATTCCAGAAGAGAAAGAACTTTTACTTCCGGTTGGCAGAGGTATATGGCGTCAATCCGAAAGGGCATACCATTCAAACCTCCATCGGCGAATTGGAATATGATTATCTTGTAATCGCCGCTGGAACTATCACCAACTTCTTTGGAAACAAAACGATCGAGGAACAGTCTCTACCCATGAAAACGGTAGAAGAGGCGTTAGCTTTACGAGACACCTTATTAATTAATTTAGAGAAAGCGACTACTTGTACGGACCCGGACGAGAAGCAAGCTTTGCTAAATATAGTTGTTGTAGGTGGAGGGGCTACAGGTGTAGAAGTATCCGGCGCCTTATCCGAGATGAAACGGTTTGTTTTGCCGAAAGACTATCCGGATCTAGGAAACTTTCATATGAATATCTATCTGATAGAAGGGTCCCCTAAATTACTAGGGGCCATGTCTCCGGAAGCCTCCTCCAACGCTAAACGCTTCCTTGAGGATATGGGCGTTAACATCATTCTTCAGAAGCGTGTCGTGGACTATAAGGATGGGAACGTTTTCTTAGATGACGGACAAACCATACCCACTAGAACCTTACTTTGGGTAAGTGGTGTGAAAGCGGTGCATTTCGATCATATCGAAGGAGAACTCTTGACCCGGGGGGAACGGATTATCGTCAATGAATGTAATCAAGTAAAAGGCTTATCCAATATATTCGCTATAGGAGATGTCTGCTGGATGGCAGAACCGGATTACCCGAACGGACATCCGCAAGTCGCTCAGGTAGCGATTCAGCAAGGTGAGTTATTAGCCGAAAATCTACAACGGATCGAGGCTCTAAAAAAACCGAGACCTTTCCATTATAAGAATTTAGGAACTTTAGCTACTGTCGGCAGGAATAAAGCGGTTGCCGATTTAAATAAGGTGAAATTACATGGATTTACGGCATGGTTGGTTTGGATGCTCGTACATTTACGTTCCATCTTAGGAATCAAGAATAAGCTAATTGTACTGATCGACTGGATCTGGAATTATTTCACGTACGACCGTTCCATGCGTTTCATCTTGTTCATCCAAAAGCACAAACAAGATGGAACACAGGGCACGGAACCTACTTTATAAACGATAAGTCAACGTAAGCCAAGCTACCCGGGCATCACGATTGCGCTTTTGCGTCATTTCTAAGTTCGGGGCATCAATAATCGTTGTTTCTTCTAAACTATCGAATATATTGTTGATACTTAAGTTCGCGCATAATTTACGATTGAGGAAATATTGAGAGAGACCGGCATTTACGCTATAACGGCCTTTGATCTTACCTTGAGGCGTAAGCTGGTCGGAAACGTAGAAGCCGTCTACCTGAAAATCCGTAGTCGGCGTAATACTTACGTTTACATTCCCCTTCACATCCCAGCAAACCAAGGATTTCTTCTCGTCATAGCCTATCGTACGCCCATCGATCTCGTCCCGATAGATATCCCCGGAGAAACCGACCGTCAAGATACGTACCGGATTCCAGCTACCGGACAAGTCGGCTCCGACTGCTTGGCTATGTCCGATATTCTCTTTCTTCCAAACCGTCTCATCATTTACTTGGCCAGCGATCTCCATGATACGATTCGTACGATTCCGATAATAAATAGCCGGAGTCAAACGAAAACGGGGAGCCGAAAACTGATATCCTAGCTCTACGTTATGTATAAACTCATCCTTCAAGTCCGGATTCCCCTGTATGATATGGGTAGGATCACTGTTATTCAAGAAAGAGCACAAATAGCTGCCATTCGGACGAATCGCCCGTTGCTGATAACTCAAGCTTAAACGATTGCTCTTATTCACCTCATAAGTAAAACGGGCACGAGGATACAAATGAAAACGAGAACTCTTGTTCTCTTTGCCTTTTATCCCCTGCCAATAAGGGTCGTTGATCCAAGAAGGGCTAAACTCATCCATCTTAAAATGACTAAATTCCGCCTGTATCCCTATCTCCGCGTTAAAAGCGCCCCAATTCTTAACCACGTCCGCATAGATCAAATTCAGATAACGGTTGAAATCGTAATTATACGATTTCGCCGGACTTAACTCAATACTACCGTCCACCTTATCAAAAGCAGCCGTCAGATAATCCTCGTTTCGCGCACGACCTATATAACCAAGCTTGAAATCCCACCCATCGATCTCCTGCCCATATCCAAATCCCCAAAAATAATTATGTTTCGTATGGTCGATAGATTGGTTATCCTCCGAGACGATATTCCCGTTTTGAGGATTCTCATTCTTGAAATCATTATCTTCATCATACGAGAAATTATTATAGTTGAATACGGTATAAAAACCTTGATTCTCCGAAATCTCATGGTTCCAATACGCTTCGGCGGCATAAGCTTCCTGGCGCTGGTCGTTATACCGGTTACGGATCACGTACTTCATTTGCTCCCCTTTCGGGTTGAATACCCGGTTGTTAATGCGTCCATACCGGCTATAATCCATCAAATGATACAGGCCATGCACGGTGATCCGGTCTTTCGCGGAAAGATCATAGTCTACTTTCATATCCGCCACATGTACGTCCGGACGAGCCGTGGCATTATTATTCATCTCCGTCCGGTTTTTAGCGGTCGCGGTCGATTTGCTGAAAGATCGTTCCCGGTATTCCCTCCTATAATTGTATTTCGCGTTGATATGGAATTTTCCGGGATGCAAATTCAATACCGCTCCTGCGTTATATCGCTCATTCCATCCCGCCCCAAGCGTAACATATAGAGGGGAATCTCCCGTTCCATACATACGAGGCACCAGATTGAGTATGCCCACATCACCATCCGGCACCGCATTAATCGGAGGAAATGCCCCTAATGAGATCTGGTTAAAGAACAGGGCGGGAAGTTGGATCAGCACGTCACCGCTATATTCTTCCAGCAAACCGTAAGGAACTCCATCGACAAGCATCCCGACATTACCGGAGCCCCTGTATGTAACGGCTCCTTCCATATCGGTTATGACAGAAGGCAATTGGCGAAAAGCATCCGCCGCCGTATTGGTAACGCTACTCAAGTTATTATCTACCCGCAAGATTTTCATCCCGCCCCTCTCGCTCAACCCGGCGAAACGGGTACCCTGAATCTCTATATTCCGGATCGTAAGCGTCGTATCAGCAGGAGTCTGCGAGAATACCGGCATAGCCAATAGAGCGGCCAATGGAAGAAGTAAAATTTGTCTCATATCATTATCTATGGTTTATAAACAAAAAAAGTCTGTATGTTCAACGCATACAGACTGTCCTCAAAACTCGTTTACTGATTATTATTCAGCAGGAGCAGCTTCTACGGCAACAGAGTCAGTAACCTCAACAGCTACAGAATCAGTAGCGGCAGCATCCTCTTCTACTACAGGAGCTTCCTCAACTACAGTAGCCTCTTCTGTTTCAGCAACAGATTCGGTAGTTTCAGCAGATTTGTTGCCACAAGATGCGAATGATACAGCTGCGATAACAGCAGCAAATGCAACTAACTTTTTCATTTTGTTCTTAATTTAAACGGTCTATAATATCTTGTTGTTGTAAAACGATGCAAATGTATGTATTAATCATATATGTTGTACAACATAAGACGTTTTTTTTTGAATTATTTTCTACCGCTTTTACAATATGCTGAATATTAGCTGCGTTTGCTTTCTATTTATTTATCAATAATTACTGTACAGGTAACGCTTAATGCTTTTCTTCGGTGTTTTCTCGAATTCTGTCGGATACAATTGTATCTCCGAGATCGTTTCGTAAGGAGCCAGGAGCTTGTTCAACTCTATCCTATTTTGTTCCATGATAACTGGAAGATCCGTATGCGAGATACCCGTACTATCCACCGTATCGTAATCCGGATACACCATCCCGATCAATTTCCCGTTTTTCTCCACGACCAAACTCTCCATCACGAATGGCAAATTGTTCAATTTGGATTCAATCTCTTCCGGATAAATATTTTGTCCGCTGGGACCCAAGATCATCGTCTTGCTACGTCCACGTATAAAAATACGGTTGTCATGATCGATCGTACCCAAATCACCCGTCCTTAGCCAGCCATCTTCCGTGAAGACATTTTGGGTTGCCTCATCATTCTTATAATAGCCTTTCATTACGTTCTCGCCCGATACTTGAATCTCGCCTACCTTATTATAAGGGTCTTCCGAATCGATACGGACTTTCATGATCCCTTTCAAGATCTGTCCGCAAGAACCGGGCACATACTCATTATTATGGTCATAACTGATCAACGGGCCACATTCCGTCATACCATAACCGATCGTGAACGGGAATTTGATCTTATACAAGAAATCCGTTACTTCTTGATTCATGGCGGCGCCCCCCACGATCACTTCACGGAAACGTCCTCCCAAGGCATCCACCAAATGTTTGCGGATCTGCGCATAGATACGTGAATCCAACAGTGGGATATTCAAGGCCAACTTCAAGGTTCGCTTATTCAACTGAGGAAGGATCATCTTCTTATAGATCTTCTCCAAAATCAGGGGAACCATCAAGATCAAGTTCGGCTTCACCTCTTCGAATGCCTTTAATAAGATTTTAGGAGACGGCACCTTACCTAATAAATAGACATGCACACCGAATGCCATGGGTACCAATAAATTGAAAGCGCAACTATAGGCATGGGCCAGAGGCAGGAAACATAACTCACGTTCACCCCGGAACAATAGATCCAGTGTCCGGGCATACGTCACGTTTCCGGCTAAATTATTCCCCGTCAACATAACCCCTTTGCTAAATCCGGTCGTACCCGATGTATAGTTGATCTCTACCACCTTGTCATTATCCAGCTCAGCGTATTTGATATCCTCTTGGGTGAAACCATCCGGATATTTCTCGGTCATCTTCTCATCCAGCGATTTCATCAACTTCTGGATATTCTCTCCATCCCGTTGATGCAAGCAACGATAATCAGAAAGAGAGAATACACCGCGAACCTCTTCTATCTTATCTTCCTCCAAAGAATCCCAAATCCGGTCGCTAACAAACAAAAAGACAGATTCCGAGTGGTTAATAATATGATGTACATCATTCGGATTAAAGTCCTGAAGAATAGGCACGATAATCGCCCCATAAGTAACAACCGCCATATAAGCGATGCACCAACGGGAGCTGTCTTTACCGATCAACGCGATCTTGTCTCCACGACGGACTTGGCACTCATGGAATAAAAGATGAATACGTGCGATCTCCGTTGCTACATCACCGAAAGTAAAGGTTTTACTTTTCCCGTAATCCGTTAATGCCGGCAAGGCCCAGTTTTCCTTGAAACTCTCCTCGTAAATCTTAATGAAATTCTCTTTGATCATAGCACACTTTTGTGAAATTCGCGTAAAAGTAAAAACAAATCCTTACTTTTGCCATGATATAACCTATAAATTTAAAATAAGAATGAAAAGAATCACTCTCACATGGGCATTGACCCTCTGTAGTTTTATTACATTTATCGCCTGTTCATCCCCAGATGTTGGAGAAAGAAGCGTAAGTATTATCCCCGCTCCGGCCCAAATGACAGTAGGCGAAGGTACATTCACGATCCATCCCGGCATCGAGATCGGTTATGCGGACGAATCCTTAAAGGGTATGGGCGAGTTGCTATCCAACGAGATAGAAAAGCTATCCGGCATCAAGCTGGCTTCCGCCTCAGACAAAGAATCGAATTGCATCATCTTCCTCGAGTTGACAGATCCGAAAGAGTTCGCCGACCTGCCAAAAGCTTATGGATTGAGTCCGAAAGATAGTGTCCCCGTAGATGAGTCTTACTCCCTCTCCATCCAAAAGAGAAACATCTACATCAAGGCCACTACCCTAGAAGGTATCTATCGAGGTATCACTACCTTGAAACAAATCGTGGGTGGTAATCTACAACCCGGAGGCGAGAAGATTTATCTACCGCTACTGGAAGTGAAGGACTCACCTCGTTTCGCTTGGCGTGGGCTTTCTTTCGATGTATCTCGTTGCTTCTTCGATCCCGAGGAAGTGAAACAAGTGATCGATATGGTCGCCTTATATAAGATGAACGTACTGCATATGCATCTTTCCGATAACCAAGGCTGGCGTATCGAGATCAAGAAATATCCCGAGCTAGCGGAAATAGGAGGTCAACTTCCCAACAACGGGAGAAAAGGAGGCTATTATACGCAAGAGGAATTCAAGGATCTCGTTAATTACGCGAAAGAACGCTTCATCACAATCATCCCGGAAGTAGATATCCCGGGGCATACAGCTGCCGTATTCGCCGCTTATCCGGACTTTAAGAACGCTGTCAAATTCAAGACCAAGGTTAACATCCCGGGGCAGGCCTTCAATGCGCTCGACGTAGATGATCCGAAAGCGATGCAATTTACGGAGGATGTTATCGCGGAGCTAGCCGCTTTAGCACCCGGAAACTACATTCATATCGGAGGTGACGAGGCGATCGGCTTACCCCATGATAAGTTCGTCCGTTTTATAAATAAGACACGGGAAATCGTATTGAAGAATGGAAAGAAAATGGTCGGCTGGCAAGAAACCGCCCGTGCGGATATCTCGGAAGGCGATGTCATCCAGCACTGGATTTATCTGAAGCAAAAAAACGAGGACTCTTCTAAGAAAAAAGATAATATACCTGCCGAATATAAAGAGATCATGGCCTTATTCGCAGAATTCATGAAAGAGGCACCAAAAGATCCGGGTCTTGGGATATCCAAAAAAGCGAAAGTGATTCTCTCGCCGAGCGGTTACGTTTATCTGGACCATAAATATCTGGAACCAAGTGCGGACTCCACCCAAAACGCGGAGCAAGAACGTTTAGGTATGGCCGCCTACGAGAAACAAACGATCCAAGAAATGTACGACTGGGACCCGATGACCTTCAACCCGACTGTAGAGAATCCTCAAAAAGATGTAGCGGGTATAGAAGCCGCTATCTGGTGCGAGACGATCACCAATTTCAGAGATCTGCAATTCCTGTTAATGCCTCGTTTGGCAGGTGTCGCCGAAAAAGGTTGGTCCAAAGTAGAGAACACACATTGGGACGAATATAAAGTAAGACTTGGTGCGCAAGCCCCCTTATGGGAAAAGGCCGATTGGAACTATTTTAAATCATCCTTAGTGGATTGGAAATAACAGTACAAAATCTTCATAATATTACGAATATTTCGAAACAAATTAAATATCTTTGTCCTATCAACTTTAGGACAAAGATATTTTTATGAATAAATGGCTTATTATATTTGCGATATTACTAACCGCTTGTACCGGCACAAGCGAGAAATCAGAGGAATGTATAACAATTGACCTAGCAACTGTTTTTGACCATCAGCCTCAAGAAGTAGCCTTAAAGAAATGGGCGAAATCCATCCAATTCATCCCTCTGCAAACGAATGACTCAATCTTGATCAAATACATCTCCCGCATTATTAAACATGGCGATAAGCTATTGGTACAGCATGATAACAGAGCTTCCGTTTTCGACTTGGCAGGAAAATATTTATACGATATCGGCAAACAAGGAGGAGGTCCGGATGAGTTTAGTCGTATATCCGGACTAGAACCTCATGATCATCTTATTTATATAAAAGATAGCCCCACTCGGATAAAGATATACGATTGGCAAGGGAAATTCCACCAAACCATTCAAATTCCGGATAAGAACATCCGGGGATTTTATCCCCTCCCTAAGACGAACGTTATCCTAGGTCACGTACCCAACCTCTCTGGCAACGCACCCATTCGGTTCTATTTTTGCCAAGATATAGTCATATCGGATAGCATACCTTACTATAAATCTTATACAGAACCTCCTTTCGTCATGACATTTACCTATGAGTTCCGTCCTTTCGACGGAAATAAGATTGCCGCATTTAAGGAGTTGTTCTGCGATACGATATTTAAAGTTTCCAACGACATGAAGCTAACTCCTTATGCCGTCCTCGATCTAGGTAAATACCGAACGCCCGAGGAACTCCGTTATAATATCACGATAGACGATATAAAAAACGACCTGTTCAGGACAAAGACGATCCCTGTCATACCCGGGCAAATCGGAGACCGGCTCTATATGCATAACTTCTCCGATAAAAATACCTATACATTATATTATGATATAGCGGAGAAGCAATTAGCCTATGTACAATTCATATACCCGGAAAACTCATTTGAACTTCCCGAAGAAGCCTATTTCACTCCCAAATACATCTCAAACGACAACCGTTACCTAATCGATTGGGAGCAACCCGAGAATGATAACAATCCGGTATTAATCTTAGTGGAGCCCTAGTTGCCGTATTTCCTCTATCGGCACAATAAACAAAACAAGGCCGCAGCAAGGACTATTCGATAACAAGTCTTCATAAATAATGTTGCTTGACTATATCTATTCCTTAGTCCACGGCATGGTTTTTACAGACCACGTCATGGTTTATACAGACCACGACGTGAATCGCACAGACCACGACGTGGTTTGTAGAATATATCCAATAGCAAAGAAGAATAGATAGGCTCCCGGAAAACTATTTATGCAATAGTAAAGAGTTTTTAAGTCCATCTCAATCCGAACTCTTTACTAATCCGGGCTTAATTAGTACCTTTGCACTCTAACTAAATCGAAAATGATAGATCAGACCGTATTTAACAATAAAAAGGCCGCTTATTATACGCTGGGTTGCAAACTAAATTTCGCGGAGACCTCTACCATTGGAAAGCTATTAGCCGAACAAGGGGTACGCAAGGTGCGTCCCGGGGAAAAAGCGGATATATGCGTGGTGAATACTTGCTCCGTAACGGAACTGGCCGATAAGAAGTGCCGGCAAGCGATCCGTCGGATCAGCAAGCAACACCCCGGCGCTTTTATCGTGGTGACCGGTTGCTACGCACAGTTGAAGCCGGAGGAAGTCTCCCATATAGAAGGCGTTGACTTGGTTCTTGGCGCCGAACAGAAATTAGAGATCCTTCAATATCTGGAGAACCTGGAGAAGAAAGAACACGGAGGAACTGTTATCGCCTCACAAAGCAAGGATATACGTTCCTTCTCCCCTTCCTGCTCGGCGGACGACCGTACCCGTCATTTCTTGAAAGTACAAGACGGATGCGATTATTATTGCTCTTATTGCACCATACCCTTCGCCCGCGGAAGAAGCCGGAACGGTACGATCGCCAGCATGGTGGAACAAGCCCGGGAAGTAGCGAGCAAAGGGGGTAAAGAAATCGTTTTGACAGGCGTAAATATCGGGGACTTCGGCAAAAGTACCGACGAGACCTTTATCGACTTAATCCGGGCTTTGGATGAGGTAGATGGAATCGTACGCTATCGTATCTCTTCCATCGAGCCGAATCTGATTACCGACGAGGCCATAGATTTCGTGGCCCATAGCAAACGTTTCGCTCCTCATTTCCATATCCCTTTACAAAGCGGCAGCGATGCTGTCTTGCAATTAATGCGCCGCCGTTACAACACTGCTCTTTTCCGTCATAAGATCGAAAAGATCAAGGAAATAATGCCGCATGCTTTTATCGGTGTAGACGTAATTGTTGGAACCCGTGGCGAGACAGACGAGTACTTCGAGGAGGCCCGCCAATTCATCGATAGCTTGGATATAAGCCAACTGCACGTGTTCAGTTATTCGGAACGCCCGGGTACCCAAGCGCTGAAGATCGATTATGTAGTAGACCCAAAGACCAAACACGCACGCAGTCAACAACTCTTGGATATCTCAGACCAGAAACTTCATGCCTTTTATGAGGCCCATATCGGACAAGAAGCGAATGTCTTATTCGAACACACCAAGAAAGACGGCAAGATGCACGGTTTCACCGAGAACTATATAAAGGTAGAAATCCCTTATGATGCCACCTTGGTCAATGAGACCCGCAAAGTCGTACTAGGCGGCTGGAATGAGGATCGCACCGCATTAATAGTCAACAATCAATCATCAACCGTCAACTAAGATGTGGGATAAAATACAATATGCCTTTCTTTATAGCTGGGTAAAAGTACACGCCTTACTTCCCATGCGGGCTTTATACGTGTTATCAGACATCCTATATGTCCTTATCTATAAGATAGCCGGATACCGGGTAAAAGTAGTGCGCCGTAATATAACCGCCTCTTTCCCGGATAAATCCAAGGCAGAATTACGCCAATTAGAACGTCGGTTCTATCATCATTTCGCCGATTATATCGTAGAAACGATTAAACTAGCCCATATCTCTCTGGATGAGATACAACAGCGAGCCTATCTGAGGAACCCGGAATTGGTTGACCAACTTATGGCGAAAGGCCATACTTGCTTCATCCTCACGATGGGGCATTATGGCAATTGGGAATGGTTCTCCGGCTCGACCACCCGTTTCGAGGACTCACGTATCTATCAGATATACCGCCCGTTAAACAACAAGGCTTTTGATAAGCTATTCGCCAACCTCAGGACGCAATTCGGTTCTTTCGGCATCAAGAAAAACGATACGATACGGGATATCATCAAGTTAAAACAAGACAAAACCAAATCTGTCGTCATCTTCTTGGCGGACCAGACACCCAGCAAGGCGAACCTGCATTATTGGACCGAGTTCCTTCATCAAGATACAGCCATATTAACCGGTCCGGAGCGTATCGCACGCAAACTGAACCTGCCTGTAATCTTCCTCGATACCCAAAAGGTAAAAAGAGGATATTACACCGTAGACATGAAGCTGATTACGGAGAATCCAAAAGAGACTCCGGAGAATTACATCACCGAGCGATACGCACGACTTTTAGAGAAAATGATCTTGCGTGATCCGGCCTACTGGCTATGGACCCATAAACGTTGGAAACATAAACATGAGCAACAAGGATGAAAAAAGTAGCGATTGTTATCTTAAACTGGAACGGAAGAAAGCTAATGGAGGAATTCCTTCCTTCCGTCGTATCCAACTCTCCGGAATGGGCGGAGGTTATCGTAGCAGATAACGGTTCTACCGACGACTCGATCGAGATGTTGAAAGCAAAATTCCCCACGGTCAGCATTATCTGCCTCGACCGGAACTACGGATTTGCCGAAGGATATAATCAAGCGCTCAAAAGGCTCGACCATGAATATTGCGTTTTATTAAACAGCGACGTAGAAGTTACTCCCAATTGGTTAGATGCCCCGATTGCCACTCTCGACTCTGATCCGTCAATCGCTTGTGTCCAACCCAAAATACGGGCTCAACGAAATAAAGAATACTTCGAGTATGCGGGTGCGGCCGGAGGATACATTGATAAATACGGCTATCCATTTTGTCGGGGGAGAATCTTGCATATCGTGGAAAAGGACGAGGGGCAATACGACACTCCCGCCGATATCTTATGGGCGACAGGAGCCTGCTTATTCGTTCGTACGGCTACGTATAAGGAAGTTGGGGGATTAGATGCCGGATTCTTCGCACATCAAGAAGAAGTCGATATGTGTTGGCGTTTACGTTCCCGGGGATATCGGTTGGTATGCGTCCCACAATCCATCGTTTACCACGTCGGTGGAGCCACCTTGAACGCGGAAAGTCCCCGCAAGACTTTCTTGAATTTCCGAAACAGCTTATTGATGCTTTACAAGAATTCCCGGGAAGAAGATCTAAAGCATGTGATGTGTGTCCGCTTTTGGCTAGACTATATCGCCGCCGCAAAGTTCCTGCTGGAAGGACATTTTGCGAACGCCAAAGCTGTTTATGAGGCAAGAAAAGCCTATCACCAACTCAAACCGGAATATACGCCTAAGCGTAAAGAGAATCTGGAGAAAAGAACACTGAGCACCATCCCGGAACTTATGCGGGACAGTTTAATTCTGGCATTTTATCTAAAAGGGAAGAGGACATTCAAAGCGATAAAGGATAGACGATAAAGAAACCGGCCTTCTTACTTCCCCCAAGGAGAAAAAGAAGACCGGTTCGCAAAAAATATATAAGATTTTAATCAAACAATAAATTCCTTAATACCTTTATTTATTTTATAACAGCGCTTAGATACCAATAATACATTTTTCTCACGCCATCCTCTATATCCACCCGGTGATGCCATCCCAACTCATGCAGTTTGGTCACATCGGTCAATTTACGCATAGTTCCATCCGGTTTTGTGGGATTGAACTCTACCTTACCTCGATAACCGGTTGTTCTCACGATCAAATCTGCCAAAGTAGCGATCGAAATCTCCTTCCCGGTACCTATATTAATATGGCAATTACGGATATCAGTATCTCCTTGCGAATAAGTATCCTTAAAATCCACATGTTCCATGATATATACGCTCGCATCTGCCATTTCCTCACTCCATAAGAACTCTCGAAGCGGCTTACCAGTTCCCCATAGCTCCACCTTATCCGAAGAGATCCCATAACGAGCCAAAACCAAAAGAATTTCCTCTTGGGAGCAATGTCCATCAATACCCTCCACTGGACGGGCATCTAAATCCCGGCAAACACCTTGCCAATCTCCCTCATTCAAACACTTGCCCAAATGGATCTTCCGTATCATAGCTGGCAATACATGGCTACGTTCCAAATCAAAATTATCATTCGGGCCATATAAATTAGTCGGCATCACAGCGATATAATTCGTACCATATTGCAGATTAAAACTCTCGCACATTTTCAACCCTGCGATCTTGGCGATCGCATACGGCTCATTCGTGTACTCCAGCGGAGAAGTCAGCAAAGCGTCCTCTCGCATCGGCTGCTCCGCATCACGTGGATAAATACAAGTGCTACCTAAAAATAACAATTTCTTGACCCCATGGCGAAAGCTCTCACCAATCACGTTCTGCTGAATCTGTAAGTTCCGGTAGATAAAATCAGCCCTATACTTACTATTCGCCATAATCCCCCCTACATGAGCGGCTGCGAGAATCACGTACTCCGGCTGTTCCTCATCAAAAAAGCGCTTGACAGCGATGCCATCCAATAAGTCCAGCTCTTTATGCGTACGTCCTACCAGATTCTCATATCCCTTTCTTTCCAGATTCTCCCAAATGGCAGAGCCGACCAATCCTCTATGGCCGGCTACATATATCTTAGCGTTCTTCTCCATCATTTCACGATGCCCTTCTCTAGATACTCAGCCAAATTAGTACGAACATGCGCAGAGGCACGTTCCACAGCCACCTTCGCCATATCCGCGTCCACCATTATCTTCACCAGTTGCTCAAAAGAAGTCTTTCGCGGATTCCACCCCAGCTCACGTCTCGCTTTCGATGGATCTCCCCAAAGATTAACCACATCGGTGGGACGATAGAAATCGGGAGATACCTCCACCAGCACCTTTCCCGTCTTGCGGTCGATTCCCTTCTCATTTTCTTCCTCACCTTGCCAGTACAATTCAAAGCCCACATAACGGAAAGCCAATTCGCAAAACTCCCGTACGGAATGTTGCTCACCCGTAGCGATCACGAAGTCCTCTGGTTTCTCATTTTGAAGGATCAGCCACATACATTCCACATAATCCTTGGCATACCCCCAATCACGAAGCGACGATAAATTACCCAATAAAAGCCTGTCCTGTTTCCCTTGCGCGATACGTGCGGCAGCCAACGTGATCTTACGAGTCACGAAAGTCTCGCCCCGTCGTTCCGATTCATGGTTAAACAAGATACCCGAGCAGCAAAACATATGATAAGCCTCCCGATACTCCTTTACGATCCAATAACCATACAGCTTCGCCACCGCATAGGGGCTATACGGATGAAAAGGCGTTTTCTCATTCTGAGGAACCTCCTCCACCTTCCCATATAATTCGGAAGTAGAGGCTTGGTAAATACGACAAGTACCCGTAAGATCATTTTGCCTTACCGCCTCTAGAATACGTAATACCCCGGTAGCATCCACATCAGCCGTGAACTCCGGTGAATCAAAAGAGACTTGCACATGGCTCTGCGCAGCGAGGTTATAAATCTCCGTAGGCTTTACCCTCTTCACCACCTGCGAGAGACTCGTGGAATCCCCTAGATCCGCATAGTGAAGATGGAAAGCGGGATGGCCTTCCAAATGCGCGATCCGTTCCCTGAAATCAACAGATGAGCGGCGAATGGTGCCATGTACATCATATCCTTTCTCCAAAAGGAATTCGGCCAAGAAGGAACCGTCTTGGCCGGTAATACCAGTAATCAAAGCTACTTTTCCCATAAAGATATTTTCAGAAATCACCGCCATTCCCTTTCTGAACAGCAGTGACTTTTTATATGTAAATTAATTCGATCCTCCTGTATGCTCCCGATTATACGTACGGGTGACGATCGCCACACTTCCGTACAGCCTACCGGAAACCGATCGCCCTAAAGCGGATACAGACAAAGCCTTTACCTCCTGCTGCCCACTAATCGTCAAAGCCGTACCAACCGGCAAGATCACGTTGATAGGATAATTACCTGTCGCAGTCGTAACAGAAGCACCGGCAATACGAGCCAATATCTCAACAAGATAAGCCGTAACCCTATTGGTTCCGAAAGATTCGATTTCCGTCCCGATCTTATAAGCATAAGAAGCTGAACTCACGCTCATATCACCACTTCCATACAAATTATCCCAAGAATCCTGACCAAAGCTGACCGCTTCCGAAGAGGAAGAAGAAGTAACCTCCGCACCCAAAAGCAATGTATAAGAGGTAAAACTGTCGGCTATCACCGTCACTTTATTACCTTCCACTGTATAATCCGCATCTACCCACTGGCCATTTACATATTTTTGAGCTGTAAGAGCGGTCGCCACATCCGGATCTACGTCATAAACCAAATTAAGAGGCTCCCGCAATGTCACTGAAACATCTGAGCAACTCACATTCGTTCCAACCAACACTACCGACTCCGTGGCCCGCAAATAACTCCCCACGGCTTTCGTTAACGAGGAAGCATCCTCTAAAGAATAAGTGGGAGTAATCGTGATCAGGCTACCTGCAGGAACAGCTCCAACCGGAGCCGATATGTTTATCTCGACTTTTCCTTCCTCATTCCCCTTTATTGTTTCCGAGGAAACAACGGCTTCGGCAGAACCATCCTCCTTTGCGATAACCTCGGTACCGGAATTACTCAAAGTCACATTCCATACTCGATTCTCGCTCTTCTCGCTGCCGGAAACCGTAACGCTCACCTCTTTAGAGAGTTTCCCACTCGCTTCCGCTTTTAAGGTATACGTACCAGACTTCACGTTCTCAAACAAGAAAGTACCATCCTCGCCGGTTGTCTTGGATTCCGAGCCACCCATCGTAACCGTGGCAATGATACCCTCACCACTCATACTGGTTATCCGTCCACTAATACTATGAGCGACAGCAACGACAGGTGGAGTTACATTCTCATAATCCGGATCATCCTTCTTACATCCAGCAAAACACAAGGTCATCGAGACCACCAAGAGCAAACATGCCCCCGTTCGCATTAACTTCTTCATGACTAATAAATTATTAATAAGATTTAAAACAAATTCATTTGGAAACAGATACCACCGGAAAAATACTTGCCATTTTGTAATCCACCTTGTAGAAAAAGATGTTTCCACAATAGACAATCCACGCCAATATTAACTTCATTTCCGGTGTATTCCGCTATGACACGCAAATCCGGAACCCATTTAGGTTGCCATGTAATACCGCCAACAACCCCCTCCCATTTCTCACTATAAGTAGTCGGGCAATAACGGTAAGCCAAATTGACCCCTATATCGTGCCCCAATGGTTTAAAATGCTTGGTGGCAACAATGTAGTAATTGCAAAAATATCCTGCCCCGGTTCCCCCATGGCCATGCCGTTTGGTTGGCGAGCCTAAAAAATCATTCGAGCCAATGGCTATGGCAGGATAATAACGCCCCTCACGTAAAGGATTCAACTTAACAGAAAAATACCGGTCTTTCTGATTGTACTTAGGTTTTTCGTATCCTTCCAACAATGATTTCTGAAGCGTAAACGTATAACCGATTTCCACCCAACGGAAAGGAGTGAGTGAGAGATAAAAATCCACGGTATTGTATTTCTCGCCATCATAAATAAAGCCATACCGTCCATCATCATCCGGCGTGAAATGCTTGTTCATGAAATAACCGCCAATACGTGCGGTACCCTCCTCATTCATATCTGCCGAAGGCGTATTGATCAGTCCCGACAGACCGGTATAAAGCTGTGCCGATGCGGAAAGACACCCTGCCCACAGGAAGACAAGAAGAAGCATCTGTCGGAAATTCTTCATTATTCGTTCTTCATTCTTCATTTTTCTTTTCCTCCTTTCTTCTCTTAAAGGTAAAATCAGGAGTCATCGTGTCCGTACCCCACGGTAGCAAATCACGGTCGAACCATCCCTCCCGCTCATTCTGCTCAGGATCGGTAAAATAAGTACAGTTGGCGTAACCGTTACCTTCCACACTATACGTCAAGCGAAAATTGCTTGCCGGACGGATATTAATTTTCCGCACCGCACGCTTATAGGGAGGAAGCATCATGATCACCTTGAAACCCGCATCTTCCTTACCCTTGTTACTATAGGAAACATAGACACCGACGCTGACATGCTTAAAATGGCGAAATCCCTCACCTATCATGCCATAATCACCATACACATAACGTCCCCCTCGTATGGATATCTGTGTATTCCACCGATGAAGATAAAATTCAGGTCCTACTTGCGCAGTCAGTCTCTTCATCGTACTAGCTTCCCATCCCGTTGCCATCGAACAATATCCGGTCAGTCCTACTTGCGCGGTCATGGCAAGCCATGGGTTGAAAACAAACATATTCCTCAAGTCCAGCCCATACCGTTCAGAACCGAATAATCCCCCGGAGAGCTTCATTTTCCAATGCTGTCCTACGACAAGCTGTTTGGAGAGAACCGCCATATTCAAACGCACCTTCTTATACCGGTCTCCATACTGGTTGACAACCGGGACAAATACTTGCGCAGCCACTTCCCATCGGTGTCCCATGTTCCATTTGATACCCGGTGTCAGATTAAGCAGCACGTCATAGACACGGTTGTTGAAATAGATATCCCTGTAATTAAAATCCGCTCCCATAAATATATCCACCGTTCCGGACCTTGTTTGTGCGGATAGTTGTAACGAGACAGTAACCAAGAGAAGCAAGAGTACCACCAAAAATTTCTTCATCGTCCTATTTTGTATCAATTTGTATTTTGCGATTTCCACCACCTTATATACATAACGCAAACTGTCCAGCAAGGCATTCGATCGTACATGATTCTCTCGGTAAGCCCGCACATGGTCTGCGAGTATCTGCCGATGGCTGGCCAGCCCCGAAGTGGAAGCCCCGCCTGTACGCATTGTCACGCAATCCATTGGGACATACTTAATGGAGATTTTTCCCACATAAATCAGTCGTAATAAATTCTCGAAGTCTGCCGCCACCTTGTATGATGTGGAAAACATCCCGTAACGCTCATACACCTGTTTCCTACAATAGAAGGATGGATGGGCAGGCATAAAACCTAACAGCATTTTCCACCGTTTGAAACTTGCGGATGAATAATAACGGACGCATTTGTCCAAATCCTTGTCATCCACATAATGAATATCCCCGAACACGGCATCGACATGACAGCCCACTAATTCACCGACCAGTTTCTCTACAGCATCCGGCGATGTATAGAAGTCATCCGAGTTCAGTATTCCCACCACTTCACCGGAAGCCATCCCGATACCTTTGTTCATGGCATCATAAATACCTCTATCCGGTTCACTGATATACCGTAACCGACCATTATAGCGTGGCTCATATTCCTGAACCAACCGCATTGTTCCGTCCATGCTCCCCCCGTCTACTATGATATGCTCTATATCGCAATAGGTCTGAGCTAGTACGCTCTCCAGGGTATCACGCAACGTGGCCGCACTGTTCCATGTGACGGTGACTACTGAAACTTTCATGTAAATTACAATGTGATGTTGTATTTATCTTGCAAGAAGTGCCTCATCTTCTCCTTGTCGTCTCCACAAGCCTTCTTTATTTCATATACCTTGGCATCCACAAGGGTACGGTACCACCAGCCTTGCAGAAAATCCCAAAGAAAACCTTCCTTACCATCCAAAAATCCAAGTTTGATGATATAGCGGTAAACAAAGTATCCAAAAGCCCTCCAGAACAAAGGCATCCGGGCATACCGAGCTTTTTGCGTCCGCTTCTTTTCCACCTCTCTCCCGTAATCTTGCGGCAGGGAATCCATATTCGTCAAATGATATTCGGCATCTAACAACAATGCCGCCTCACGGGTAGCATACCCGTTATGCTTGTCGATGAACAGGCCAATAGGCATACGGTTGTCATCCACAAATTGGTTCTTCATATCAATTGTCTCTCCCGATAATACTGACAGATGTTCGTCCATCAGTCGCTTCTCATACCGTGCCTTTCCTTTTCGAAAAATGCGGATAATACGGATGTTATTCACGATACCGTGATGTAGTATCTTTCCGCAGAAAGCGCGCGCGCGAGAGAGAGAGAGGGCCGAAACACTCTCCGGTATAACTGGTAATTTCTCCAGTAATTCCTCAATCAGTCCGGACAGTAGATACTCGTCCGCATCAAGGCGGAGAATCCACTCCGTAGTAATCGGAAGATTATCTAAAGCCCAATTGAATTGCTCAGCCTGATTTCCCGGCCATTCATGTTCAATAACCTCAGCTCCTAACTCTTTTGCAATTTGCGCGGTTCGATCAATTGAGAAACAATCCACGACATACACCTTTGAGGCAAATTGCTTTACGTTCTCCAGACATCGCCGAATATGTATTTCCTCATTATACGTGAGGATAATAACAGAAAGATCCAGCATTATTTATTCTTTGATAATACGTTTCTTGATAAATTTGGCAGGATTACCACCGACTACCGTCCATGGATCAACATCCTTAAATACAGCAGCACGTGCACCTACCACCGCACCTTCACCTATGGTTATTCCCATATTAACAAAGGCTTCAGCTGCAATCCATGCGAATGAGCCGATATGGATAGGAGCGGTAATGAGCGGATTGAGCGGGTTGGTGATGTCGTGAGATGCGGCGCAAAGATAAGCTCCTTGCGAAACAACCACTTTTGAGCCCAAGACAATCTTTCCGGGATTGTAGCAGTTGGCTCCTGCACCAATGGCCGTATATTCACCTATTTCCAGATTCCATGGCGCCCACACTTTAGCTGACGCACTGACTTTCGATCCTTTCCCAATTGTCGCACCGAACAGACGCAACAGCAAATTACGCCACCTCCAAAAGAGAGGTCCTACAAATGGACGGAAGAATAGCAAGGCACAGACATTCCATCCTAATCGTTTGAATTTGTTCTTGAGCGGCAGGCACTCGTGATAAGCTTCTACTTTCACTGGACTTTATTTTTGGTCACGTATACGGATTATGGCAATCAACGATGCAGGTAGATATTCCCGCCATAGCTTTACCAACTTGGTCTTATTGTTAGGAGTGAGATAACGTATAATCATCTCGTCAAAAGACAATCGCTTCAAGTCTCTGTAGAAGGTATCTCGACTTTTAGGTCGCTTGCATGGAACCACCATTGTTTGGTTACGTAGAAAAACCTCGTCTAACGCACGTGGAATCAATATCATCTTGTCCTCGCTATCCTCGACAAGTTTCAAGCCACGCCCGTTATTAGCCAAGACCATCGACACACCTTTCTCAATTTCATTCTTATATCCGAATGGTATCTGTTTGCCGACTCCCCAAAAGTCGGCTATCGTAATGTCTGCCAACCGCTCCATACCCACGAAACGACATTGGTAACAAGACGATTGCATATTATTATTATTATTAAACCCAACCCAAAAGGCATCTTTTTTACCCTTTAACAAAACTTTTTTTCCATCTTTCAAGGCGACAACACGCAAGGCATCATACCATCCTTTGTCCTTCCCCCGGAAATTAATATGGACTATCTCTCCTGTCTGGGGAGTCAGCCATGCCAAATAACGTTGCAATATCAAGGGCGACGGTACACCGTGGCAAATAAAGTCCACACATACCAGTCGCTCCTCCTTGGGAAACAAAGCTCTTAACCCTGCCACTTGGCAGGGTGTACCACAGAACAACACCCTTTTACCTTGTTTTAGGTATTCGCAAATAGTTTGATAGACAAAGCCTATCTCACTCTGTACATACTTGCTCAACCGCAATCGAGCCAAACCCGCCTTATCGGTTACACAAATATGTTGAACATTCAGTTCGTCCGTATATGCGGCACCTACCACTATACCATTCTGTTCTATAATTGTTTCAGCCAAAGCAGAGAAAGCTCCACCTGATGAACTTTCTTTGCGTACTTCGGTATCCTTGTGCCAAGCAGCAAAGACCTTTCCCATTGTAGAGTGGAAAGCTTTCGCAGGGCTAAGTATCGGGCATACCTTTTCGCAACTCATACAACTCACACATGAGTCAGTATTGATTTGCGGGCGGTAGAAACCCTCATCATTGACCTTGAACGTAATAGCCTGCCTGCCACAGGCATTGGCGCAAGCCATACACCCCGTGCATTGCTCGTCTGTGCATAATGTGGGCATTACCTTATTCTCCATGAATCGCTTTATTTATGAAAAGTGTTGATTTTACTCGTTCTTTTTCCAATATCGACCTAACAAGTGTGTAGTCCATCGCTACCTTCGTTAGGTTGGGCAACGGAGCATTTTCTTGCAACAGCCGATTTTCCAGTCCCATCAACCTAAGTAGGCTCTGCTGGCGGCAGTTGTTTGTCTTTCTTGCAGGAGTGATAGTATAGAAGTCCTTTCCAAAGTTGATAGAGAACGCAGTACCGTGAAATGAGTTTGTCAGTATCAACGAGGCTTCTGAGAAGAAATGCAGAAACTCGGCTGGACCGGCATCAGTCACATTCAATATTTCAGTCTCTTTGTCCTCCACAACAGCTTGTTTGCAAATTCGGATGATACGGTAATTCAGCATCTTACCAAAATACGTGGCTAATGTCTTGATATAAGGACAAGGAGTTAATTCATAGATAAGCAGATATTTTTCGTTTAACGTGACAGCAGGATGTGCCACTTGCTTCCACTCCGTGGCGGTAAGTAGCAGGGTAGGATCAAGCACCAAAGTAGCGTTCTTTCCCGACACTTCTTTCACTAAATCGACGGCTTGCTCCTCTCGCACTCCAATGGCATCCATTTCCTTGAGTGCTTTTCGGTAAAAAGGTATGTAGCTATCAGTTAGTGTGGATATTCCGAAACTAGATGCGTAGGCTATTCGTTTCTTTCCTTTCGGGGCGAAAGTTAAGAAGTAGGGCTCAATTGAAGAATAGATACCAGGATTCCAGACTTGGTCGCTCCCAACCATATAAATATCATAATCGGGTACATTTGTGTAAAGTTCATCCATAGTGCGGTAAGTTTGCGACATTCGGGTATGTTCCCGATGAAACTTCTCAAACCGTGCTATGCGCTTTAAGTTATCTTCCCTGTATTTACCTGCTTTTATTTTTTCTATCATCGGATATAGATATTCGGATAACTGTTTCTTTATTCCGTGTCGAAAAATGGGTTTAGAAAGCCGTGTAGTTTTGTGCTTCGGATTCTTGTAGAAAAGATAATCAATAATCTCAGCGTCATATCCCATACGGTTCAGAACCGCTTGAGTAGCATAGGCTTGAAGTTCCGCACCATAGTTATTAACTTTCAATATTGTAATAATTCCTATTTTCATGTAAAGGAAAAGTTTGATAAAGTAAAATCTAATTAGCATCGAAGGTAAATACCCCATATCATGTCTCACTGTTGTAACACCGGTTGATGCTTCCAGCCAAGCGCATTATGATACTTTGCCTACCCACCGGAGTTTGTGTTCATTCGTATACAAACTCCGGTTTCTCTCCACCAGTTAATATCCATTCGTAAAGTTGTTTCATCTTCAAGGCTATTTGTGTGTCTGTGTAATTCGTTTCTATCAAAAGTTTTCCATTTTCACCCATTTTATCAATCTCGCTTTGCGGCAGAAGCAAAGCTTCCCTAATCGTTTGTGCTAATGTGTCAATATCATTGTCAACCCACCAGCCACAATGACGTGTATTCAACTCTTCCCACGGAGCGGTCTTGGTACAAATCACGGGGGTTTGGGCTATCAATGCTTCAGCTACAGTCATCCCGAAATTTTCCGTTTTACTAGGCACACATAACACACGCATTGATGTTAACCGTTTAAATTTATCTTCTCCAGTAACCATCCCCAGAAAAGATACATTTTTCAGATGCAGATCATCAACCAGCTTATGTAAATATTGCTCATACTCATCCGTACCTTTTCCCATAAAGAGCAATTCAAATCCAACGGTTTCCTCTTTTAGTCGTGCCCATGCTTTAATCAATGCGTCTGGACGTTTATAAGGGTGGAGACGTCCCAAGTATCCAATACTCTTTCTTTCTCCATGTGTAATGATGTTGGGTATGTAATGAGGGATAGTCACAGGGTTAGGAATGACAGCGATTAGATTATGATAGCCCAATGCCTTGTAGAATTTCATTTCTGTACTACAAGTCACATGGATGCATGTAGCAGATTTCAAATCTTTAGCAACTCCCCCCATTGCGAGAAGTAGTTTTTTCTTCCACGCAGACCGGGCCAATGCTTGCGTATAAAGCATTCCATGAGGCGTAATGACATATGGTTTGTCTTTTTTACGCGCCACAAGACAAGTTTCATGGTTGCAATACATCCACATCCCGTTGGTATGATATAAATCATAATCCGACTTTTGCAAGAAACGGTTCATGTTACGGGAATATCCGTAACTACTGATACTGTCATTGGGCAGGGCTTTTATCCACCATTCGTTGTTACCCAATAAATCATCTGCCTGCAAGGTCATCAAATCCACGTTACAACTTAAACCGCGCATAGCCTTGATTAAATCGTAAGTACAAGTAGAAGTTCCGCCTGATTTTGCCCTCAGTCCGGCTATCGTTTGAAGATATTTCATTGCCTTATTATTCTATTTGTTCTCCAGTATCTCAACAAACCTCTTCAACACGGTTTCCTGCTTAAAATTCACCTCAAACATTTGAAAACTCTTCCTTCCCATTTCAACCCAATTTTGACGACAAGTAAGCAATGATTCATATGCTGATTTTATTTGTTTTGTATTGTCCGGATCGAAAGAGAAACCGTTTTCTCCCTCAATCAAAGTCTCATAATGATTACCACAGCGACGTGAAATGAGAAGAGGCAGCCCACAACAGCAAGCCTCCACAATGGAGAGAGGACTTGGATCTGAGTAAGAAGGAAGAATAAAACAGTCACTGTTCGAATAATAGCCAACTACAGTTTCCATAGAACAAAATCCTCGCAAATGAATATGCTGCTCATAATGGTTTTCATCAATAAATTGTTTTATCAACGCCTCGTCCTTCCCATCGCCTAATACGTCGAATTGTGCAGATAAAACGTTTTCTTTACCTATAGCTTTGAAGAAGTTCATTACTCCCTTGATTTTTTCATCCAAACGAACGGGCATTACAAATCGTGGCGGCTCATCGGACGGTGTAAATCGATGTTCTCCTTTTAACAATGGACATATTTTGTTCTCTTCTATCACATTAGGTAATGGGATGAACTGCCTGCCATGGATTCCCCATCGATTGAAAGTCTCTATTGACATCTGCCCAGGTACGATCACACACCCCTCCCCTGTATTGTAAACAAATCGGCGAATCCAATCACGGAAGCAATTCTTTTCTCGGGAACCGTTGGTTAGGTAATTGGCTTCCGACCAAAAGATTATTTCGGCTTTGAACATTCCCATTCTTTTCAGTATACAGGCAACGATGACATCAGGCGAATTCCAAGGTGACCCCATGATAATTCGAGCCTTCTTTGCCTTACACATAATCCTTATCAATTTGGGGTTCCAATGCAGAGGTATGCCATACAATGTTTTATATGGACGGTCATCAACTATGTACGGAAACTTCATGGTGGAATAATCAATCTTCCAAGAGCGTTCCTTTTCCCGTTCGCACATATACAAGAGTTCAATATCCAATCCCATTTCAACAAATTTATTGAACATTGAATTCCTATACGGCGCAATAGTATTTTGTAAAATCAAATATTTCATAAATCTTCACTTTTCTTCCAATCGATTCTCAATCCTTGTCATCCAATTATTCCATACGTTAGGATTGAACTTTTGTTGGACCAGCTCAGATTGGTTAGCATATTTCATCAACTCCTCTTCCCGCATAGACTTTATCTGCCTCAACGTTTTCTCAAAACCTTCCACAGACCTCACGGTTTCTATATACCTTATACCTTCTATTTGCGGATAGTGGATGGTAGAGATGATGATGCGGTTATGTAAAAGGGCTTCTATTATTTTACTGGGGAAATTACATTGGTTGTCACCCCAATCGGGGTTTCGTAAACTGAGCTGGAATGTCACGCCGTGCAACAAGTCCAAATAAGTATCAAATGGTAATACACCATGATAGATGATATTGGGATACATGTTTGTATATTCCTGTAACTGCTTGCTGTCGCTACTTCCTGTAATATGTAATATGCAGTTACTAACATTAGCAAAAGCTTCCAGTATGAATGGCAACGATGATATATTAGGTTGTAAAACTCCTGATAGCAAGAACTCCATAGTCGGCTTATTAATGGTAGGAGTATCGTTCCCTTTATAGGGCGTGACTCCTGCAAGGCAAACCGAATTCTTATTGGTGAAGAGCGGGGAATCTGCCAGTTTTATCACCCCGTCTATGTGGTTCAAGAGATAAAGATAAAATGACATCGCACAAAACATTCGGGTAGGTGGTGTGAAATCCAGTTCTATGGCATAAATCTTTACCTTCGGTTTGAATAGCTTTAGCAAAAGTATCAACAAAACATTCAATATACCTACATTGTAAAGCCATAACGTATCATGCCGATTTATCCGCAAGAAAACGGACATCTGCTCTATAAATGTCGCAAATTTTGCTATCACCCTTCCTTTCCGGCGTAGCGAAGAATAAACCAATTCATTGTCCGGTTCTTCAAACGTTTCCATCTCGCCATAGACAAACAAGGGCATAATGGAATACACCTTATCAAAGCCTCCGCCGCTCATCAGATTCCGCGAGAAGTTACAAGCAGCAAACGAAAGGCGGTACTCGGCTACAAGATGCTCCGGTAGTATATGTGTCAAGAAGATTCTCATTCTTTTATATTTATTGATTAAAGAAAGCGTGCCACCTTCTTATTTATCCAATGGAATAGCTAAAAACGGCATGTAAAAACAGGGCAGTTCGCAAGGAAGCACCCAATATACAATTCCTTTCATGATGTGAACAAATTATTATAAATAAGTTAAAAATTCAAGCGGAAGAGTCGTTGCCTTCCCTAATACCGCTTCCGGCACGTACCCGTCATACACTGGTGGAAAATGGCGTTTACTAAAGACAATGGGTCTTTGTCCCAAGAATGCTCCCCAAGCAGAGAATGTGGAATCAGAGGCAATCACAAATTTTGTTTTTGAAATAGCCCACATGTCGGCAAATGCATTTCCAAAGAAACAGCGTTTGACGTTCGACAAGGAAAGCAATGAAAGCAGCTCTTCATCACTACCATCCGAAAAGAGAGCGAATTTTTGTTGGGGATATTCTCGCAGAATATTTTCTATCAGCTTTTTATACCATTCTATATCGACTCTCATTTCTGGTACGTAATCGCCCAATCGAATATGAACAGCCACCTGTTCTCTCATTTCAGAAACATTCACATTTTTAACCGTTTCTTCTTTCAATATCAAATTAAAATATTCTTGTACCAAGAGAACATCTTTATTTAAGTCTTGAAAAAAATGGCCTAATGTATGATGTATCTCCACATCTTTCCGATCGAACAATTTTTTGGAAAGAATAATCCACGCCTTTTTTATACCACTGATACCTATATCATTGAATAATGAATTATAGACTCTTTTGTCCCGTTCTTTTCTTAATATGGGACCTAAACTAAACTTGCGCCACGTAGGAGCCACGAATCCCCCCCGAGCATGTTTACAAGCTGATATATATGCATTTACCGAGAAAAACATACAATTAGCCAAGCCCGGACCACCTATTCTAAACCATCCTAAATCTTTATCTGACAAAACTGGGTAGTAGTATTTTGATTTCATGCTGTCTCGATTTATTTATATCTATTGCATATTATTTCCAGTTCTTCTCCTGTAAGCCTTTCATTTTCTGGATATAAGACACTTTCATGTTTCAATATTTCCTCGATACTCCATTTGAATTTTATGACCTTGGCGGGATTCCCTACTGCTATGGCGTATGGTGGTATTTTTTTTGTTACAACTGAACAAGCCCCTATTATCGCACCTCGCCCAATATATGCTCCCGCCAACAATGTAACATTGATACCAATCCAAACATCTTCTTCTACCACAATATCTTTATACTCATTGTCGTTGTTTCCACCACTAAGGAATTGTCCAATATGCTGACGATGGTTTGACGTGACAACGACTAGCCCTTCTGCAGTAAGGCAGCCACGTTTCATGATAAATTTACTCTCTCCCATTGTTATAATTGTGGAACGGCAACCAATGCGAGCGAAATCATACAAATAGATATTTTGAGGATTCTTCAAGTCGCAAGGTCGTGCTATTGAGGCATTTTTCCCAAAATGTCCAAACCGGCTTGGGTCTGGCTTCACATAGTAATGTAACCAAATGCCTACACCTTTTTTTATACGTGTTATAAAATTCATCCTTATAGCAAGTTAAATTACAACATATAGATTTTAGATTAAGCCGATTATTGGTATTGTTCTTTATAATTGGGGAACAGGCGATTTCTGAAAAAATATAGTATAATCAGCCATTCAAATGCTGGTATTAGTCCCATAAAACAGGAACTAATGGGAGTGGCAAAGAAAAGCCTTGTTATTAGCATAAATAAGAAAACATTAATTATAGAATTACGGTTTCTTAATCTTGTAGCAATACTTTCTATTATAAAACAAAGAATAGCCCACATTACTATTCCACCCCAGAAACCATAATCAAAATACAGATATGGCATATGTGAAGGCACTGTTACCAGCAATCCGATGTCATCCGATATTGACTTGATATATTTTTCCCACATTGGAGAGCCTGCCCATCTATATAGGAACTCACTTTGACCATATTCATATTCAAAACTTCCATCTGGATATTTTTGCATTATATTATTTGTAATCCGGGTTCCATCGGTATAATACAAGAATTTGTCGAAAAAACCATGTCCAACAACACTTTCGCTAGAACCACGTACCAACCCAATAAGAGAGAAAGCCGACATTGCTATAACTAGTATCATCGCAAGAGTTTTAATATCCTTAGAGAAAAACTTTTTCCCTTGCTGGTTTTGTTGCCAAAAGTAGACAATAAAATATGGCAGTAATGTTGTTATAATCCACGCCCTTCCAGCAATAGCAATATTGGTAAAAGCCAACATAAAAATATCTTTTAATAATACTTTCAAATTTATCCCTGCATACGACTGTTTATACGCAAGCAAAGCAATATAAAATACGCCTAAAAACATTGCATGTCCAGAAAACATATTAGCGAATTTTCCTATGCCTGTACGTTCCAAAGTAACAGCAGCAATCCTATAATCGCCAATATTATTCCATCCTACGGCAGAAACAAGAAAGACAATTTGAAGTATTCCTAAAAATAAGTTTACATATAATATCCAGTGGTATTTTTTTAGAACCCAATCAATGTATTCTATATAATTCTCATTTGCATCTTCATTTTCTATCGCATTTGAATAAGGTACAAGCAAATGTGATAGAGAAAAACCAACAATAGATGATATTGTCAGCCCTAATATAAATGGTGCAACATTGTTGTAGCTTTGCAAAGGAGACGTAGGATTATAATGTCCAATATCCCCTGACATAGTAAAATGGATTAAGACGACAACCATTAACCATGTGATAGTATGAATAGTAGATGGTACCAGTAATCTATATTTCTGTCTACTAAACAGATAAATAAGATAACTGACACATATCACAATGGTCAAGTCTACAATATTCAATGTTGTCATCGGTTGCTAATTTTACTCATAAATCACCAATAACAAGCTCCTTCTACAGATTTAGCAGCTTTGGGTGTTTCATGTATAGATGGGTTTACCCAATATTGATTAAAGAGTTTGTAGTAATCCAAATTAAGGCTGAACGGCACATTATAACCAAAAAGATTTCTCTCTGAAAGAACCTTATATTCTTCTTCCCACCTCTTGCCCTTAATGCCAAAGAGCAATTGAACTCCGCCCCCCATGTGTATGGCTTGCTTGCCAAGACGCTTAACATGAGCTGCCAAAGGAAGACCATAGGCACCACAACCTAATAAACAAATGTCAAAGTCTATTTTGGCAATTTCGTCCTCCATGAATTTCAGTGCCTCAAACCAGTCTTTGAAAGGGACTTCCGCAAAAGTGGATGATTGTACAGCTTTCAATGTTATCAACTCAAATTCTGGCATAATTTGTTGATTATCATATAGTTTTTCTCGAATAGCATATTGCTTTCTAATCGTGTCGGCATACGGGTGAACTACTAGTACCTTTTTGCCCTTTAAGATTCGAGTCCATGGGCGTTCAACGAAATATGGATAGACACTTTCAAAATGTATGAATTGACAAGACTTCTGCAAAGGCATAAATTTTTCCTTATAGTTTACGGACATCAGCATATCAATTATCTCTGAATCCTGCAAATAACGTTGTGCAAAACGATCCAAGATATCCGGTGTAGGATTGAATACGCCTGCATTACGTGATATGCTCAAGAAAAAAGCCTCATCATACCATGGGAAATCAGTCTTGTCATTAACATATTCCCACAATTTACCGATTATGTTCCGTTTATCTCGGCGTATACGATAGGAGTTGGTTACGCACATCTCGATACTACCATAACGTGTAAGCATGAAAGGCTTGCCATCTTTCAAAGCCTCATATAATAAATCATTGGCTTGTTGCCGTTCATATATACAACCGGGCATACAATCATAATAAGTTTTTTTGAAGATCTTCTTATATACCTTGGAACTTGCCTTTGCTAAAAAAGTTTTCAATTTCATAAGCTATTTTTTAAAAAGGTTACCCCTTCCTCTCGTTTGGCTCTCAAAACCTCATTCACCCGTTTGTAGTCTATATCCTGTAAAATATCAAGATGCGAGTTTATAACCAGCCGTTCGGTTAGGCCAAATTGTTTGAGCAGAGATGTAAATCGAGCCATACCTCGTGCCACATTTCCAATTACAATAAACTGTTTATTAAATATTATACAAAAAGCCATACCATGAAAAGAATCAGTCACCACAAAATCAGCAGTTGCGATTTGGTTCACCCAATCATAAACACTGGGATCTTGATTCAAAATCCGGCTTAACAGTCCCTTACGCTTCTTCTCTTCCGGCAAGATATGTTGCGATTCCAGTCTCTTTGCAATACATGCCTGTTCTATAATCTGGCGTTTTGAAGCCGTCCAATCTAATATATAAGTGACCAGCTTTCCAGTTCCGGTAAGCTTTGCTTTCTCTCTGAGAGGCTCATAAATCTGTGGATCGGCAAGTAGAGTCGGATCCAAAATGTGGTGCGCATCCACTTCACAATGCTCAATGAGCATTGCGACAGATTCCTCTTCGCGTACAGAAATTCCAGTAAAAGTTCTAAGGGATACCGCTATCTCTTTTGTTTCTGGCTCATCATATTCCCAAACAGCCACACCCGTACTAGCAGCGTATGCCACTTTCTTGAGCGGAAGTTGTTTCTGATGTATCATATAGTAATCGCCATCTACGGAAAAAATAGCTTTTCTCCATACTTGATCACTTCCTATCACTATGCCATAATAATCTTCTTGAAGAAGGTCATTTAACTCTGCCGAAGAAAATACTGGACGTGAAATGGGTTGCAATTCATGTTTACGGAAAAGATAAAAAGCACGTTGTGTAAAAGGATGAGCCAGTTTCCGACGCAAAGGATAGTTATGTCCGAAAGCATTAGGAATACGGTCTATTATGATAGGATCATATTCCAAACTTCTCAATGTTTCTTTTGTTGCGTATGTCTGGAGTACCCCTCCATAATTAAGTCCATAATGCAAAGTTAGGATTCCTACTTTTTTCCTTGACATAAATTTCTTTTAATAAATTGATATACTTTCTTCACCCCTAATTTCCGCAATACATATTTGAGGGAATTGACAATTCTCTGTTTCAGTGTACGCCGTTTACAAATTCGATTAACTATGTTCCCGAAATCGTTCGCATAGTCGCTTGCCCAGAATTCTTCCCGATAACGGCTCGGGATCATGGAACGATGCAAGGATATCTGATACTTATAAGCTGTTTCCGGATTGACCGGAAGTCTCTCTAATTGGCAAATACTTTCTATAAATTTCTCCGCTTTTGCTGAATTGACAGCTATCAGACTGGTTCCTTTATCATCGTCCATTTCAGGATGCTGTTTTTCAATGCCCCAATAATCAGCCAATGTAAAGTCTGATCCCGATGAGAACTTCTTTGCCGGACATTTATGACAAGAAGGACGCAGGAACAGATTGGCCCCAAAGCCTTTCATATAGGCACTATCCCTCATGATGAAAGAAAGTACTTGATTGCCCATATCCAACTGGAAAGATAAAGAGTATTTTTTCCATCCTCGAACCTTGTCACGAAAATTGACTTTTCGAACATTTTCTATTGGATCAGAAATAGATATATTCCTTTTTCCAGAATATTTTAAGTTCTTCAATTCATCCTTGACGTATGCCATAAACACCTTATGCGAAGGAACGCCATGACATATAAAATCAGTTGTGAGTAATTTGTCATATGATTTACGAAGAAACAAATGCAAGGCACGAACTTGACAAGGAGTACCGGAGAACAATACCCATCGCCCTTGCCGTAAGAAACCATGCACTTGGCGATAAGTGTCTCGTGTATCACTTTGAAGGTATTTGCTGCCTCTGAATGCGGCAAGTCCTTCAATGGTTTCAGCATAGCAGTGTTCTACTCGCCAATCTTCAGTCCAAGTGGCTCCGAACACGACCCCCTTTCTACTAATAATAGCCTCGGCAATAGCCGTAAACACACCACCCGAGCTGCTCTCCATGCGTTTCTGCTCTTCACGGAAACGCATAGCTTCTACCATTAAAGGTTGCGAAGGCTCTCCCGGATGGAGCATAGGGCAGATATTCTCACAAAAATGGCATTCCACACATTGAGTAATGTCCACCTTGGGATAATTAAATCCTTCGGTGTCTGTAATAAGCTCGATGCACTGTTTTGGACAAGCTTGTTGACAAGCTCCGCATCCGCAACATTTTTTATTATCTACAACATCTATCATCCAAAGCCCAAAGCCTCTACTTTCATCGCAGAAATATGGAGGAGATAAATACTAAGACCTAAGTAATGATCTCTCGTTGCCATTTTATATTCTGCTAATTTTTTGTTTTAGTTGCAATAATACCGATTTCACCATCTCTTTTTCCTCTTTATCAAGAGCAAAGCAGAAAATCGAAACGATAAGGGTAAGCGTAGATACTGTCACGGAAACCATCAACCGCACGAACGATGGCTCTAAAGAGATAACTATGAGCGACAATGCAAGGCATACAAACATCGATACAACCACACAAGGCATCACAACTCTCGACAAGAAATAGACGACTGGCAATTGACATTTGACGTGAGCATAGTAGACTCTTCCTATACACAATGCAATGACAGCAATCGTAGTTACCCAATAGGCATATTCGGGATTTCTGAAGAATCTCAATAATATATAAATGGAAGGTAACCGAAGAATATACGTCAATGAACTGAATAGTTGGAAACCACGTATATCCCCGTTACCGGATACCATGGTAACCAAAGCTACGGTGACACTGGCTATGATTTGTTGCGCAACCTCATACCGACAAAACAAGATGGCGTAGTCGGGAACTTCCGTCAACCAAAGACGCAATAAATAGGGCAGCTCAAAGAGAATAGGCAAAGCGACAACGATAGCTAAGAAATAGGCCAACTTACTACCTACCATCACTGCATAAATCATCCCCGACTGATTCTTGGATCCTGCATATTTTACAATTACAGGATTCAAGGCATTCATCATTGTCCCAGATAATGTCATCATCTGCCCGCATACTTGTTTGGAAATCCCTTGTGCAGCATTCATAATAGTCCCAAAAAAAGAATTGAGAATCAACCCCATACCCTGTATAGAAAGAATACTGGAAGCTGAATAAGTCAACTGCCAAACAGCAAACATAAACATCTGCCTAATAACCTTAAAATCTACGTGTTTTCTGAAATTAATCTTACATTCTTTATATTTGCAGGAACAATAGACTCTACATATTACAAAATTCAACAAACCTATCACAAAAAGAAACACTCCATAAAGTATCAGTTTATCAACAGGTATATAAAAAAGCGCTATTGAGGCTACGACCTTCAATATGCCATCCAAACTGCCCATAATGGAATAATAAAGCATATTCTCGTGAGCGACAAGTACCGCATTATAGGGAACGGTCATCATGCTCAAAGCAGTGGTGAAAATGGTAAAATAGTAGACGACTTGCGCCGAGACGAGTCGGTCTTTCGGTATGATAAGATAATCGCCAAAAACCAACGGCTTCAAAACGATAAATGCCAATGCGATGAACAAGGCTATGCCAATATGTACCACATAGCTGGAATTGAATATCTTGATGCTTTGACTCAAGTCTCCTTTTCCTTCAGCATAGGACAAAAACCTTTGTGTGGCAGCTGTCATACTTTCGTTCAAGAATGAAAGTAAACCAATGGTGCTACAGGTTAGATTGAACACACCAAAATCATCAATTCCTAATCCTTGCAGTATGTACCTTGTTGAAAAGATGAGACACACCGAAGTTATAGCTATTTTACCATAAAGGTAAAAAGTATTCTTTACAACCCGTTTGGATGTGGACATAAGTCAAACATTATGTAAGTACTCAAATAAAGGTATATCCCTTTATTGGGACACTTTTGCTGTGCCCAACCGAGTTTTTTCAAAGAACAACAGATTTATTGTTTTTAATATTATGTGGCATCCCGCTCTTCCTTATACCAAGGCACATAGTATCATAGAAAAGATCACATCTACAGCTGTCACTTGATGATATTGATTTAAGTCTTCCATAAATTGGTTTGCTTTAATATTCCTTTTCAGCCCAATAACAATTTCCGTTGCGCAAGACGGACCATCAGTGGAGCCGGATTTCTAATGATTATGCTTGCCAGAATAGAAGTCGCATCAATAAAGAAATTCGTAACTTGCGTGCTATGGGCTTTCCCTGTTTTACACCAACTCACGAAATGTTCACAATTGTTTGCCATTAGTCCATAGTCTCCAAAAGATACGAATCCCGCAAACACCAATAACGCTCTGTTTCGAGCTACCAGCCGATTTGCCGTATCCTCATGCTTGTATTCCACTTGTAAAAGGCTGGTTCCCCATCTTTCAAACGCACGTTCTTCCACTTGCTCAAACTCCTCAAGAATAATCTGGGGTTCTCCGCTCCCATTGCCTCGTGAAAAATGGATAACATATCCCTCTTCAATAGCAAGCAAATGGTGCTGAGCCGGAGCCATCCCTGCCATATAGAATGTATGTATATAATGTTTCCCCATCTTAGATTGATGAAAAGCATTCGCAAATGATTTGTTCCCAACCATGCAGATTAATGTGAAATCATCACCATATACACTACATAGATTTATACTAGCCGGTATCGCTTTACCACGACCGGCTGTATAATAATGAACGGCATTAGCATAAGCTATGGATTTGTCAAATTCAAATTGCGGCGTGTATTCATATAGATATGCGCCGGAACAGAAATCCTTGGCCGAACATTTTTCTATGCTAAACAATATAATTGAGCCCATTTTGACACAACGCTGGAAGATCACGCTATTATCGCCATAAACACCGAATTGGAACATTCGGTTGTTTCGTTGCGCCACGATAGGAGTTCCTTGTTCTTTATATCTCAAATCGGAATAATCCAATCTGATATGATTATTTAAAAAGTTACCAAACATATTCTATTTATTAAAATAAACGCTCTATAGTTTACTTTTCCTTTCCTATGTGCCACCAATCCAATTAGCAAAACTCCAGAATCCTCTCCTCTATCTCCGCAAACCGTTCCTCCAGAACGTTGATACGAGGTTCATCCGGCAAACGGAAGGGTTGGTCTCGCAAATCAATGATTTCTGACGCATGGTTGAATGTGGAACAAAGCAATAGACGTTTGGCACGCTCATCCCGCTCCTCGGACTGACGCAGGAACTCATGCGAATGGTCGGCTGGATAAGTTTCCTTATAAAAATGCCAAATGCAATCACGTAAGGCGGCATGGCGTATACCCGCATCTCGGACGAGGTTTATTTGCTTCTCATCGGCCTCACCTGTAAAGATACTTCTCAATGCCTTGTCATAATCCAAAATATGGAGGGTAAGCAATAGATTGATGTTGGAACGAAGTACCGCCTCGCCAAGCATCCCAACCTCTTCCATATACTGAACCAAGGATCGTTGCCACGCCAAATGGTCGCAAGCGAATTCTTCGAGCATTCCTTCGCCTCCGGACTGCAAATAGCCGGAAAAGTCGAAAATTTGACGGCCATATTGTCGCATTTTCTCCTGTTGCTCTTTGGATGCCTCTGCCCGTATATCATCGGGCAGTCCATCCGGAATCATAGAGTCCATGTATCCCTTCATCCGGTCAGGGAGTCCTTTCGTATACAGATCTTGGACCTCCTCCACACTACGACGTGCATCAGCGAGAAATTCAGCCGCTATTTCCGGACGATAGTAAAAGAGGGCGTGAGACGATTCGTGAAGCAGTATAAACAGCATTTGCAGTTCAACGGATTGCGTCACAGAGTTCACACAACGCCTATCGATCTTGCGTATGATTTGATTCACCTCCTTTTCCAATTGGCCTAACGCAACCTCCGCTTTGGGATAGGCATCGCAATCCAAATAGAGGTTGTAAAGACGGAAAAGTGCGACACTCTCACTGTCGATGGAAGGGAACTGCAACATCAGGTTATAAAGTGTCAGGAAAGATCTGATTTTGGGATTAAACCGCACAAGACAACCCTTTACGTCCACTTGGGGAAAGACACAACCGGGGCGTGCCTTCTCCAACGTAAGGCGAATGCCATACTGCTGATTGATTCGTTCCAACGCCTCGTTCATTAACGCTTCCATACTCCTGTTCCTTCATTTCCTCGCATGACGTGCCAAGAGAATCGCTTGCCGCAAGCTCAGTCCGTCACGGTCTATGTTATTATATATATAATGTATATGTACTTGCCCAAGCGCCTCTTCATCGGACAGGGCGGCAAGGCATTCCAAAGCATCCGCCATGCGACCGGTACCGCCTTGCATCTCATAGCAGCAAAGAGTACGATCAACGTAAGCGGCATCAAAACCCCGCAGGATAATCTCCTTACACTCCAATTCGTACATTCCTGAACTTAGATGGAGCTTACCCGTATCTTGATACGGTATCTCCAAAACGATCCGGATGCGTCCCTCTTTTCCTTCCTCGGACTTAGGAGCCTCTATCTCAATGCGCCCCGAAGCCTTTTCTGCCAATACCGCTTGGATGGCCTTGAGCCTTTCCTCTTTGGAGAGCTGATGTATCATCTCGTTGCAACGGCGGTTAAATGTAGCGTATGTAACGCCTCCTTCCAACTTGCCAAAATAAGGTCGCAGCGCCTCGAAAAAAGCACTTTTATAAACTGTTCCGGCATTAGCCCGCTTGTTGTCATCCAATATCATTGCCTTTACGACTTGTTCCACTACCTCAATCATGTTATCGCACGCACGCAATTGCTCAAGGTAGCCTTGCAGCCGTACTTTGTCTGGTATGTACCAGTCGAGTGTTTTAGTTGACATAACGATAGCCGTTTATATGATTTATGCGATAGCTTGCAATAGGTTGCAACCGACTTTCCTCTTGTTTCCAGCCACTGTAATTTTGTCCATGTGAAGCTTTACAACAGATGCAGGTATCAATAAATCGAATATTCCCTTAAAAAAATTAGACGATATGAATGAAACGAATTTCCGAATCCGCCCGTACTCCAAAAGGGAGTTGGCGAGGCTCTATTTTCCAGATACGGTCAACAAGGAATCTGCCATCGCAAACCTCCGCAACCTGATGAAGCACAACCCTGACCTGATCGCCGAGTTGAAAAAAGCGTACTATAAGACTCATAACAAGACGTTTACACCTAGGCAAATAGGCATCATCGTACAGTATCTCGGTGAACCGTAAGCGGGGACTGAAGCCATTAGTTATTCACTTCCCGAGCCGCTAGTTATTCACTAGGTATAGCCGCTAGTTATTCACTTGACAAGCCGCTAGTTATTCACTTCGGAAATGCCTTAAACGAAACAACCGGAATGAAACCGAAAGCATCGGAAAGTGAGGTTTTCTACTTCCTTACTTTTGTGTCAGTCAATGACATTGATAAAAATAACAGAGTATTCACTATTAAAATTTTAACATTATGGCACAGCCTTTTTATGCTAGAAAAATCGATTTGAACATTGGCCCTCGTAAGGGAGAAACTGTTTACAGCGCTCAAGCTTATTATTATGGTACGATCACTACCAAGCAGGTGGCTACCCAGATCGCACAAGAGTCGGCCTTGACACCGGCCGACGTGATCGGGGTCATCGAACGTCTCGCTTATTTCTGCCAAACCCACATGGCGCTTGGTTACAAGATCAAGCTGGACGGATTGGGCATCTTCTACAACGAGTTGCTCACCGAGAAAAGCGTAAGCACACCCAAGGAGGTGACAGCCAAGCTGGTGAAAAGTATCCGACCGGCGTTTAACGCCGAGTATACGATCCTTAACGGGACGTTCCGTTATGCGCTCCTGCCCGAGAAAACCAATTTGGTGAGAATCGACTTTAAGGGTGGGGTACCTATCGTAACTCCCGAGGAAGGGGACTCCGAAAGTCCCGACGAGATCTGATCTCCAAGAACTATACATTATTTACCCTCAAATTTGAACAGACATGAGCAATTCAAGTAAAATCGATTGGAAGAAAATAGTCCAAGCTATCGTACAGGCTATTATCGCAGCCTTAACGGCATTAGGTGTATCTTCCTGTGTTTCTCACTTCTAAATTCTAGTGACAATGACGCAAGAAACATTTCCCATGATTGTCGGCGGAGAAGAGACGCTCAACGAGCGTACCCTGCTGACGCAAGTGGAAAGCGGATTGATGATGAATGGGGCGGACTCTGTCCGCTTCATCGTCATACATTGCTCCGCTACCCAAAGTGACCGTGACTATACGGTGGAACAGCTTCTCCGTGACCATAAGGTACGGGGATTCCGTACCATCGGCTATCATTTCTATATCCGCAGGAGTGGAATCGTGACACAGCATCGCCGACTGCTGGAAGTAGGTGCCCATGTCCGTGGACTCAATCGTTGCAGCATAGGTATTTGTTATGAAGGCGGATTGGATGAAAGCGGCAAAACCGCCGATACCCGTACCCCGGAACAGAAGGAGCGATTGAGGGAACTCCTGTGGAAACTCCACACGCTCTTTCCTCATGCGCTTATCGTGGGGCATCGTGACTTGCCCGGCGTAAAGAAAGCTTGTCCCTGCTTCTCGTGCGATGAATATCGTTACTTGTTCCATTAACTATCCCGGGAAATGTGTCGCTATGATGCCTTGCAACATTCGAGAGACATTTCCCGATATTCTTTTCTTCATAACCCTTTCTTTCCAAAGCGTAAGGCTATGAATATCAGTTCCACAGAGTTGATAATAGCCGTTTTTCAGTAGCCACTCCGCCTTACCTCGAACCTCCGGACCATATGCACCGATCAAGGAAAGGAGATTCAATTGGAACCTCACGCTCATACCTTTCAATCGCCAATAATCTTTCTCATTCATATAGGTATATCGTTCGGGATGCGCCAGTACAGGTATATAGCCTTTTGCCTTGATCCGAAGCAGAATATTATTTAATCCCATCGGAGGATTAAAATAGGAAGTCTCCACTAGCAAATGTTTTTGAGCCTTGCCAATCGGTAACAAGTCTTCCGAGGCCAGTCGCTCCTCAAATAAGTTATCCAACATGTATTCCGCGGCTAAATGGAGAGCTATACCTCCGGAATAATATTGAAGAAGAAGCTGGAAACGTTCTCTCAATTTCTCGCTCGTGTTGGGAATGTCTTCCATGACATGGGGAGTAAGCCAAATAGATTTAACTCCTAGTTTCTCCAAACAATCCAACGTATCCAAAGATTCACCCAACGTCTGTATACCATCATCCACCCCGGGTAATATATGTGAATGGTAATCAGTAAATCCCTCCAAAATACCGCTTCCCACAAGACTGGTCTGCTTTTTGAAAAACCACATCCTATTTATTCCTCTTTCGCATATCCGGCGTAGCCGTAATGGTAGCCATATTTGTAGCCATAACGGTTACCTCCTCCGTCTGTTCCATTTAAGATCAAAGACATGTTGCCATACTTACGTTCCGTATGGAACTTCTCGACATCCGCTAACAGGCTTCGGTCAAGTAATCCCGCACGGATGATAAACAAGGTCAAGTCTGAGTACTTATTGATAATGGAAGCATCGGCCACGATCTCGACTGGCGGACAATCGATAAAGATATAATCATACTCCATACGGAGCTGTTCCAGCAATGTGGCGAAACGTTCCGAGAATAAAAGTTCCGTAGGGTTTGGGGGGATCGTACCCACGGGAATCACATCCAAACCTGCGATAGTTTCTCCCTTTACGATAATAGAGCTATAATCCGGAACCTGTCCGCTTAGGTAATCGGATATGCCACACTTTGGAGAATGGATATAATCGCTAAGGGATGCTCGACGAAGGTCCATATCTATCGCCAGAACTTTTTTACTTTTTACGGCGAGACTCGTGGAGAGATTCATCGTTATAAAAGTCTTACCGCTACCGGAATTCAAGGAAGATACCATGATAACCTTTGAGTGAGCGTCTTTTCCCATCATGAACTCTAAATTGGTACGTACTACCCGGAATGCCTCATTGATTACGTTGCGGCTTTTTTCCTTGACTACGATTATGGCCTTTTCCTCTTTCTTACGCCGGAAAAAGCCTTTTTTCGCTCGATATGACAAAGGTATCTCTCCAACGAATGGAATGGTCAATCGCTCTATATCTTTTCGCCCGCGAATAGTCGTATTCATATTCTCCAACATAAACAGGATCACGACCGGTATTAACAAGCCGAGCGCAAAAGCTACCAATAAGATATTCTTCTTGACCGGGGCTATAGGAAGCATATTTCCCGTCGGCGGGGTGATCAATCGTGTATTATAAGCCGTAAAAGCTTGGGACAACTCATTCTCCTCACGTTTCTGCAACAGGAATAAATACAATGACTCTTTTACCTTTTGCTGACGTTCCACTGATAACAGGTATTTCGCTTGCGAGGGATTAGCGGCGATACGGGCCGTGGTTTGCTTCTCGCTTTGTCGCAAAGTACTAATTTGCGTATTAAGCGTGACTACCAGATTATCAATGGACGAGATGATAGCCGTACGCATGGCCTGCAAGGAATGATCCAGATCCATCACCAACGGATTTCGCTCGCTACTGTTCGCCACTAAATTGTTACGTTGCAACTGCGTCGTATTGTATTCCGATATTTGATTCTCTATATTGGAGCTTTCCAAACCGGAGTTCGCGGGCAGCAATTGGTTCTTGCTGGAGGTGTTCGTCAGGTAGTTCCGGATATAACGGGCCATGGATAATTGGGTGTTCAAGGTTAGGATGCGGGAATTGGTCTCGCTGGATTGCGCCAGATACAAACTGGAGGCCGCTTGCACGTCCGGCAAGAGATTCTCGCTCTTGTAGGTAGAGATATTCTCATCCACGTTTCCCAACTCCCCCTCAATCACGCCCAGACGCTCATTGATAAACATGGAGGTGCTGATGGCGATCTGGTTCTTGTCTTTTACCCAATTCTCATTATAGACGGATATCAAGGTATTCAATATGTCTTCCGCACGCCGCACACTGACATCCTTAATCGAGAGGTTGATCACCGTTGATTTCTCGTCGCTTAACGCTACGCTCAAATTACCGGAATAGGCGGATAACGTGCCATACAGACCGGATCGCGAGACATAAATCGGCTGAGCGAACGCTCCTTGAAAATAAGGGGTCGGATCTATCGTCAGTTTACCCACCGGAGTCGTAACCAACTCCCGTAACTTACAGGTCATGACCGAGGTCTCTTCAAGCTCCTCACCCTCCCGAATGAAATCGGATAGTTCCACGTTCTCCTCATCCAGCAAACGTAAGGTAAAAGACACGAATTCATTATCTTGCAAATCCGCAAATAAAACAGAGACCGGAAGATCCTGTCCATAAAGGACTTTGCGATAAAAAGCCCCATCCGTATGATAGGCAACATCCAAACGCAATCGATTCACGACATCCAGCATAATCGCAGGAGATTGCAAGGATATCAACTCATTGTTCACATTGGTGTTCGCCTGAAAAAGCCCCAGATCGGAAAAAGAGCCTCCCACCTCGCCGGAAAGAGATTGCCCCTTCGACTCGTCCTTGATCAACAAAGCCGCCGACCGCATATAAACCGGAGGAGTAACCAATACATAAAGAATAGCGACACTTAGCGTTATCCCCAAAGAGATGACAAACCAATACCACTTGGAGAGACAGAGGTAAAACAAGTCCTGAATCCGCATGAAGTCCTCCGGTTGACCCGTTCTAACGTTATTTTGAGCCATAATTTTTTAATGAATGAATTGAATGATCAATTATTATTTGAATACAAGTACGCTAATCGTTGTCAACAAGGAAGCCAGCGATATCCAAAAGGAGGTGGAACGAACATTGTTTCCGTTGACAGTGGACTGACGTGCCCGCACGGTATTCGGCTCCACATAAATCACGTCATTCTGCTGGAGGTTATAGGCGGGAGACGCATACATCTGGCTGGCGGAGCAAAGGTCTATGCCGTAAACTCGTTGCGCTCCGTTTTCCTCACGTAGTACCATTACCTTATCCCGCTTGCCATAAATCGTCAAATCGCCCGCCATACTGATAGCGTCTAACAAGGTCATTTGATCCCGGTCGATATTGAAACGCCCCGGGTTGTTCACCTCACCCAGAACCGATATTGTAAGGTTCATAAATTCAACGGTCACCACCGGATCTTTTACGTAATTCCCGGTAATCAACGCATCCTTGATAAAGGCCGCTATCTCAGACCGGCTTTTCCCCGCCACATGGATCTTTCCCAATACAGGAAAATCAATCTCACCCCGATCGTCTACCGTATAGCCGGACAAGCCACGACTTGATCCACTACCTTGCGATACCTGTCCGACCTGCTGCGACAGGATCGGCAAATTAAATAGGTTGGTCAGTTGGGGATCTCGGCTATTCACCAGAATAGAGATCTGATCGCCCGGTCGTATCTTGACCGTCAATGGAGACACGACCTTCTGCTCACTCTCTCCGGGGTGAAGATCTTGAAAATAATTCGTTTGGTGCGTAGTAGAACAGGCGCTTAAAAGAAATAACAACCCTACCAATTGTATGAAAAACACATGTGAATAACGAGAACTCTTATTCATGATATAAAATTAATTGATTTGATTTCATTGATGCCACTCTTTTTCCTGATAAAGGATGATGCACCGGTTGATGATAAGATGTATCAAAGCCCACAACAACATATTTAGTACCAATAACCAAGTAAGATTTAAAACCGGGGACAGCAGGATATTCATCCCTATGAAAAAGAAGGAGATTAACAGGACCGTCACCAATACCGTACGGACACGCATACCAGTCCGCAACAACTTATGATGAATGTGATTCTTATCCGGTAAGAAGGGATTCCTGCCTTTACGTAATCGATGCAACACCACACGGAAGACATCAAGAAGAGGAACCAGGAGCGTCGAGAATGCTATAACCATATAAGGGTTTGTCCGGACCTCCCCATCTGAATGTACGACACTTAGTTGTATTACCAAGAAGCTGAGGATATAACCGATCGTCAGGCTTCCTGTATCCCCCATGAAAAGTTTGTGCCCACGCTGAGCGTTGCCAAAAACGTTATAGAACCAGAAAGGTATCAATATACCTAACGTAGCTAACGCCAACAATGCATAAAAATAAGATCCGTTAGATATACAGATAGCCGCCAATACGGTAAGCGCAATACAACTCAAACCGGAAGCCAAGCCGTCTATACCGTCAATCAAGTTAATAGCGTTGGTTATATAAACGACTATTAAAACCGTCAAAGGAATACCCACCCACGAAGGAAGCATATAAATTCCGAACAAACCGCCTAACGAGTTAATCCATGCCCCCGGCAACACCAATAGGATCGCCGTAAAAACTTGAACAACAAATTTGTAACGATAACCGACACCCACCAGATCATCTGCCACACCAATGAGATAAAGTAGCATACAACCACTGACCCAAAACAGTAACTCCAACAAACTTCGATCGGTTAGCAAACGAGCTATCGGAATCCCAACGCAATGGAACAGACCGATTATCAAACAGAGCGACACGAGTATCGCTGGGAAAAAAGAGATACCTCCCAAGCGGGGAACAGGTATGGAATGCACCTTACGCTCGTCGGGCTGATCGAACAATCGTTTCTTATAGGAGATCAACAAGATATTGGGGATAAGTATTAATCCCTGTAAAATGGATATCAAAAAACCACCCGATAAAAAAAGACCGGTCTCTATTATCGTTCTCATATTTTTTGAATAAAGCTTTGTGGGATATAGGAGGTCGCTACGGCACAGACCCCCTGAATGGCGACAACCAAACGGCTGTTTTTCTTGATCCGGCAGATATATCCTTCCGCCCCCTTGAATTTCCCGTCAATCACTCTCACACGTTCTCCCCGACAAAACTTGGTACTGTCAGCCCCCAAATATTCCATTCCTTTCTCGCCGGATGACGTGACCAACATGAAAATATTCATCTCCCGGTCCGGAATGATAAGTGGCACCTTTTTCAATTCCTTATCTCTTGTATACAGTATCACCTTGTCCGTGAATTGTCGCTGTATCTCCATCGCACGCAACGTCGTAGAATGAAAGAACAGGATTGAACTGATAATTGGTTTACGTATGATCTTTTTTACTCCATTCCGCATGACCACCGCATCCTCACAAGGGAAATAGCAATCGATATCATCCTTCTTGAGGGATTCCTCGATCTCAAAAACTTTGTTATAAAATAAACAGATAGCTAAAAAGTAAATTTGAGAAAAGCGTAGCGATTCAACT